>RCUH01000170.1_pt1 | contig 93715 bp, 58 predicted proteins | sample 2166191 | NCBI WGS metagenome assembly RCUH01 (sample SAMN09932848, study PRJNA488358) | compost metagenome | feature: garden; material: soil; isolation source: compost soil in an enriched community after 214 h of incubation | place: Germany: Experimental Botanical Garden Goettingen | collected...
TGTCTGCTACTAGAATCATTTGCTAAAAATAGTAATCTTATTGAATATTTAAAGTGCCACTGATTTCTTTTAGACTAATTTCTGTTAATTTTGCTTCGTACTGGGCATTTAGATAGCGGGTTATCGCATCGATGAAATTCTTTTGGGCCTCTCTTAGCTCTAAAGGAGAGATGCTACCCAATCTGTATTTATCAAGCGTAATGTCTTGATTTTGTTTTGCAATATCCACATTGTTTTTCTCAATTTTAAGCAGATCAAGGTTGGTGCTGTAATTCTGATAAGTGAGCAACAACTGTGCATTGATATCCTGCTTCGTTTTTTCAAAGCTCAATTCAGAAGAGTTGATTCCAATCTTGGCATTTCGCTCATTCTGGCGCTGTAAAAAGCCATTAAAGATATTTAGGCTAGCCGTAACACCATAAGTAAAGCCGTTGGAACGCTGCTGGGTATTAAAGCCCGTCGGACTGGCGCTGTTTTGAAATTCGTATCCACCGTTTACAGCAACTACCGGATAGCGCTGCCCTTTAACCTGTTTTAAATTGAGTTCTGCTATTTTCTTATTGATGAAAGCATTTTGCAGATCAGGATTTAGTTGTGCCATCTGGCCTTCCAGAGTGGCTAAGTTCAATGCCTTATCAATGTCAATTCGCTCAGCAACCTTAAAATCAATATTGAGGTCTCTAGCCATTACTTGATTCAAGGAAGTTTTTGAAGTTTTTAACAAATTAATCTCCTGCAAATATGCCGATGTATCTGTATTGTAATCTACTTTGGCAGCCAGGACATCCAGTTTGGAGCCTCTACCAATGCTCAATTTGTTGTTGGCAATTGTTAAACGCAATTGTGATATATCCAATGCACTATCTCTGGCCACAACCAACTGCTGCTCTTTCAATACCGTATAATAGGCATTAATCACACTACTGATCGTAGTTAATATGGTTGCTTTTGCATTCACCTCACCCAGCTTTTGCAATTCTTTAAGGCGCTCGTAATTGGTGAACATTTGTAAACCATCAAATATAGTCCAGCCTAATGCAGCCCCATAGTTCATATTGGTGTTTCTTACCCCATCAAGTGTTTGCTGGTTGCCATTACTTTGTGTACGGGTAATGTTTTGTCTGCTGCCACCATCACTAAAGTTACCCGTTAATTGAGGCAGCATACCCGCATTTCCTGGGTTTAAGTTATTTTTAGCAATTTGGATATCGTTGTTTACGAGTTTAATATCATAGTTGTTTTTTAGCGCAATGCTTATGGCTTCTTCTAAGCCTAGCTTTTGCTGTGCAGAAGCCAGTTGCGTGTGCATCGCCAAAACGGTCATTAAACAAAATACAACAGTAAGGCGTGTCCCTAACATGTAATTAATCCTTTTCATGTTCCAATGCTGCTTTTAATGATTGTTCTAATTCAGTATTCGTTTTGTGTTCTTTTGACCAGTATGAATAGATGGCTGGAATCACAAATAGGGTTAAGATCAATGCAAAGGTGGTTCCGCCTACAATTACAATTCCCATACCCATTCTACTTTTCGCTGCGGCTCCTAAAGCCATGGCAATAGGAAGAGCACCAATAGCGATGGCTAAACTGGTCATTAGGATTGGTCTTAACCTCGAAACTGAAGCCTCCCTAATCGCATCATGCACACTTTTTCCTTGTTCTTTAAGCTGGTTGGCAAACTCAACAATCAAAATACCATTCTTGGTTACCAAACCAATCAACATGATCGTGCCAATCTGGCTAAATATATTCCAGCTCTGACCAAATAACCAGAGGGATAAAAATGCCCCGGCAACAGCCATAGGTACTGTTAAAATAATGATAATCGGATCTATAAAGCTTTCGAACTGCGCCGAAAGAATCAGATAAACCAGTAGCAAGGCCAATCCGAAGGCGAAAAGCGTATTTGAAGAACTTTCCTTGAAGTCCCGTGACTCACCGCCAAGGTCTGTTGTGAAAGTTTCATCCAATACTTTTTCGGCAATCCGGTCCATTGCAGCGATACCTTCTCCAATGCTTTTGCCCGGTGCCAGACCAGCAGAAACTGTTGCGGCTGTAAGTCGGTTGTTACGGTAAAGTTGTGGCGGACTGCTTTCTTCTTTTGCGGTTACCAGGTTGTCCAGTTGGATCAGTTCTCCATTACTATTGCGTACATATACCGAGCTCAGATCTAATGGATCTTTACGATCGCCAACTTCAAACTGACCAATCACCTGGTATTGTTTTCCATTCATAAAGAAATAGGAGAAACGCTGACCACTTAAACCTAGTTGCAAGGCTGTACCAATATCCGCAACTGATACGCCGAGGTTTTTGGCCTTATCCCTGTCAATAGTCAAGTCAATTTCGGGCTTGTTGAACTTTAAGTTTACATCCGAAGTAGTGAAGGTTGGATCTTTAGCCACTTCCTCCATAAACAAAGGGACCTTTTCGCGTAACTTTTCAAAGTTCTGCGCCTGGATGATATAATTGACAGGTAGTCCACCACGACGACCTACGGAGATGGTAGGCTGTTGAGTAACCACTACTTTTCCTTCCGAATATTTACGGGTAATCTTGGTTAGGTCAGCTGCGATCTCCGCCTGAGTTCTATTTCTTTCTGAAGGATCTTTTAAACCCATCCTTACGAATCCACTATTGGTAGAGCCTGAACCGCCAAAACCTGGAGAAGTGATAGTAATATTTACTTTCTTTTCGGGTACCGAGTCGTTAACCATCTGGTTTATTTTCATCATAAACCTATCTGTATACGCAAATGAAGAACCTTCAGGCGTAGTCAGGTTCATGTTAATCGCACTTCGATCATCATAAGGAGCGGTTTCCTTCGGTAATATCTTCCAGAACAATACTATCAGGCCAACGCAGACCATGATAATCGGAATGGCTAACCATTTTCTGTCCAGAAACTTATTTAATTTTTCTGCGTAACCTTCATTCAGTTTTACAAAGTATGGCTCCGTTATTTCGTAGAACCTTGTTTTTTTATGCCCTGTTTTTTTCATCAGGTAGGCATTCAACATCGGCGTTAAAGTAAGCGATACAAAGGCCGATATTAAAACGGCAGCTCCAATTACCACTCCAAACTCCCTAAACAGTCGGCCCACGAAGCCTTGTAAGAATATTACGGGTAAAAATACGGCAGCGAGGGTAATGGAAATGGAGATTACGGCAAAAAAGATCTCATTAGAGCCTTTTATGGCTGCCTCGAAAGGAGAATAGCCCTCTTCTACTTTTTTAAAGATGTTTTCTGTAACTACGATACCATCATCTACCACCAGACCCGTTGCCAACACAATGGCCAATAATGAAAGTACATTGATGGAGAATCCAAAAATGTACATGATAAAAAAGGTGAATACCAGTGATACTGGAATGTCAATAAGCGGTCGTATGGCGATAGCCCAATCCCTGAAAAACAAATATATGATCAGGATTACCAGAATCAAAGAGAGGATAATGGTCTCTGCAACCTCCGTTACTGATGCTTTAATAAATTTGGTAGTATCTAAAGAGATGTTCAATTTAATATCAGATGGAACATCTTTTTCCAATTGGGCAAAACGTTTGTCAAACTCTTTAGAGATATCAAGGTAATTTGCGCCAGGTTGGGGGATAAGGCCCACGGCAACCATCGGTTTGCCCGATTCTCTTAATACTGTTTCTTCGTTTTCCGAGCCCAGTTCTGCAAAGCCAATGTCCTTTAAACGGACTACATTGCCGGTCTCATTTTTCAGGATTAGGTTATTGAACTCATCTGCAGTGGTTAATTTTCCTAATGTTTTTACGATGAGCTCAGTATTAGCTCCTGTGATCTTTCCAGAAGGCAATTCCACATTCTCTTTATCAAGTGCCGCTACAATATCCTGGGTTGTTAAGCCGTAAGCAGCCAGTTTATCCGGCGAAATGCGAATACGCATGGCATACTTTCTTTGCCCCATGATTTGTACGCTACTGACACCGGTAATGGTTTGCAACCTATCCGCAATTACATTCTCTGCATAATCACTCAACTCCATTACATTGCGTTTATCACTCTGTATGGTCATCGTAATCACGGCATCCGAGCTCGCATCAGCTTTACTTACAACCGGATTACCATCAATATCTTTAGGTAGCCTTCTGGCCGCTTCAGATACTTTATCGCGCACATCATTTGCCGCGTCATCAATGTTTTTATTTAGGTTAAACTCGATGGTGATGTTACTACTTCCCTGGTTGCTTGATGAGGAGATGTTTCTGATCCCGTCGATACCATTAATGGATTTTTCGAGTGGTTCGGTAATCTGTGATTCAATGATGTCCGAATTGGCCCCCGGGTAAGATGTCCGTACATTAATTACTGTAGGATCGATGTTTGGATATTCCCTTACACCCAGAAAATTATACCCGATTACCCCAAATAAGAGGATCGCCAGGTTCATCACAATGGCCAGTACTGGCCTCTTTATACTGGTGGTGGAAATACTCATATCTTAGACTTGTGATTTATCACTGTTACTTTAACTGGTGCACCTGGTTTTAAGGCCATTGCTCCAGTAGTTAATACAGTGTCACCAACATTTAAACCCGATGTGATCACTATGTGATCAGCGGTGCGCGTACCTGCTTCTACTGCTACTTGTTCCGCTTTACCATCTTTAGTAATGTACACGGTTTTTCCCTTTAATACAGGGATGATGGCTTGGTTCGGAATTAATAAAGCATCTTTTACGGTACTTAGCGCCAGTTTTATTTTGGCAAAAGAGCCAGGACGCAGTTCATCGTTGGGATTGGGTACCAGTGCTTTTATTTGTAAAGTTCGGGTTTGCGTATTGATGCCCGGTTCTATGGCGAAAACCTTACCACTAAATGTTTTATTAAGTCCATCCGTAGTAAACGACATTTCTGAGTTCAGTTTGATCTGGCCGATATATTTCTCAGGAACAGAGAAGCTGATTTTTAAAGGGTTTACACTGGATAAGGTTGCGATAAGTGTTGTCGGCGTGATGTAACCGCCCACCGAAATGGAGCGCAAACCAATTTTGCCACTAAAAGGTGCATAGATGGCCGTTTTTGCCAGTTGCGCCCGGATCAGCTGAGTTTGTGCTTTTAAAGATTGTAGATCGGCAAGCGAGGTATCATATTCTTCCTGACTTATAGCACCTTTTTCCAACAGTTGTTTTGATCGGTTTTCATTGGTGGCAGATAGCTGTTGCTTGGTTAGCGCTTGCTGTAATTGCGCCTGTATATCTCTATCATTAATCTTAACCAGCAAACTGCCTTTACTTACATTAGCACCTTCTTTGAAATTAATACTGGTCACTAAACCGGATACTTCACTGCGCAGTTCAACAGATTCGTTGGCTTCCAAAGTCCCCGTGACTTCCAGATCGTTGGTAAAGTCGCCCGCAGTAACTACAATTCCATCAACCTGTAAACCTTTAGAAGGACCACCTTTGCCGCCGCCTTTGCCCATGCTTGCTCCCTCTGCTGCGATTTTTTTATTCGCCGAAATTCTGTAATAGATTAAATAAGCTGCCCCGACGATAAGTAGGGTGTAAATGATGTACTTTACTTTCATTTGTTTTGTGGTTCTTGTTTTACCTGCACTCGAGTTCCGGCGATTGCATTTTATACTTGGTTGCGTTAATGATAACGCGCTTGAAAGGTTAACACACAAAAATATCTAAAATGACCATAGCAGGTTGTATTAAGTGTGTTACAGGTACGGTGATTTTTGAAATAAATTCCTTACTCCGATCGCCTTTTTGCCCAGTTTTATCTAAGTTTGGCACAATTTAGCGAATTTTGCATATCCTTATGCTAGCTACACAACCGTTAAAAGAAAAAGATCAATGAAAAAATCATTATTAGCATTAGTAATATTACTATCAGTAGGTATGACGGCCAAATCACAAGTAAAAATAGGGTTCGAAGTAAGTTTTATTGACCCACAGGCGCACTATGCCGAAATAGAAATGACCATTTCTGGTCTAGTGAAAGACCATATAGACGTAAAAATGCCAGTGTGGGCACCGGGTTCTTATCTGGTACGTGAGTTTTCAAAAAGCGTAGAAGGCTTTAATGCTACAACGGGCGGCAAAACATTAAAGTATGAAAAAGTAAGAAAAAATACCTGGAGAGTACATACTGCAAAAGCAAATTCAGTTAAAATCAAATATAGAGTTTATGCTTTCGAGACTTCAGTGCGGACTTCGTTTATCGATGATACCCATGCGTTCTTGTCAAGCACAGGCATTTTCATGTATCCTGATGGATTGTTGAAAGAAGCGAGTACCGTAAAAATTATCCCTTACAAAGGCTGGACTAAAGTATCAACTGGATTAGAGCCTGTTGCTGGAAAGGAATTTACGTATACGGCTCCTGATTTTGATATCTTATTTGATAGCCCTATTGAAGTCGGTAATCAGGATATCTTTGAATTTATGGCCTCTGGTGTAAAACATGAGGTTGCTATGTTTGGCGGTGGTAACTATGACAAGGAAAAGTTAAAGGTGGATATGGCTAAAATCGTAGCGCAAGGAACTGCAATTTATGGCGAAAACCCAAATAAGCATTACACCTTTATTGTGCACAATTTCTCCACAGGTGGTGGAGGTTTGGAACACTTAAATTCTTGCGTATTAGGTGCTAGTCGTAATGCTTATGGGACTAAAGAGGGTTATAAGGGTTTCTTAGATCTTGTTGCTCATGAGTATTATCACCTTTGGAACGTAAAAAGACTTCGTCCGGTAGCTTTAGGTCCATTTGATTATGATAATGAAAATTATACAACCAATCTGTGGGTAGCTGAAGGTTTTACTGCATATTACGAGAATAAATTGATGCTGCGTGCAGGATTTATCACCGAAAAGGAATTTGTAGATCAGTTGGTTACTGCAGTGAGCAATGTATCTAATATTCCGGGTGCACAGGTGCAATCTGTAGCTGAAGCCAGCTATGATGCATGGATCAAATTATACAGACCTAACGAAAACTCAAACAACACTACGGTTTCTTATTATGCCAAAGGTGAGGTAGTGGGTATACTAATGGATATTGCAATTGCACAGGCTACAAAAGGAGCTAAAAGTCTGGATGATGTGATGAAAGCCATGTACCTACAAAATAAAGCACAGAAAAGAGGATATACCGATGCTGAATTTAAAGCTATGGTAGAAAAAATCAGCGGACAGGATTTTACCGATTTCTGGGCCAAATATGTGAATGGTACTGCCTTAGCAGAATACGCGAAGTATTTTGGTTATGCTGGAATAAAAGTAACCAACGAAATGGAAGGTAAAAGTAGCCCGTATTTAGGCGTTACTTCTAAAAAGACTGAAGGAAGAATGTTTATTACATCAATCATGCGCAATACTTCTGCATGGGTGGATGGCTTAAGTGCGAACGATGAATTGATCAGCATTGATGGCACACCAATAGAATCTGCTGTAGAGCGCATGCCAGCGATCAGCAGTAAAAAAGTGGGTGATGTTGTAGTGGTTAAAGTAGCAAGAGACGGAAGGATTAGAGACTTTAATGTTACGCTGAAGAATTATCCAGGTATCAAGTTAGTAGGCGAGATCGATGATAATGCGAGCGAATTGCAGAAGAAGGTTCGTCAAGCATGGTTTAAAAAATAACCGTTCTCTTCCTTTGGTTAAAAGAAGGAAGAGTTTTAAATAGCACAAACAAGTAATCCAGTTGAGTTAGAACTAAAAATGATTTAACAGACGTTATAATAAAAGGCAGGTTGAACTTTCGTTCTCTTTAGTTTTAAAGAACTTGACGTTGTATCAGTCCCTGCCTTTTATTGATTACCCCAGGCCAAGCTAGAATACTTTCTTTGAACTAACAAAGGTGATCGGCAATAGGTAATCTTATTAAGATATCTTAATAGATAAACGTATGGAAAACTGGAATGTTATCTTAGGTGTTGATGTCTCAAAACTTACACTAGACATCAGTTGTGCAGAACGTAACCTGCACATTAAAATTGAGAACCAGCATAAAGGATTTCTTCTTTTTAGGAAGTGGTGCAAAACCAATAGCATCGATTTGAAGAAAACCTTAATTGTTATGGAATTTACAGGTGGATATGAATATCGGTTCATGCAGTTTTGTGAGTCTAAGTTGATTTCCTACACTCGGATACCTGGATTGGAAATCAAGAACTCAATAGGAATGATTAGAGGGAAAAATGATCAGGTTGATTCTTTTCGTATTGGTCGATATGGTGAAGAGAAGATTAAACGATTGAGGCCTTCAAAACCATTGGCTCATAATCTGTTAATGCTTAGGCAGCTATTGTCATTTCGTAAACGACTAGTGAGAGAAAGGGCAGGTTTGGAGAGTACCTTAAAAGAGCGTAAACATATGTATTTATTAAATAATACAGATCTAATTGTACGTGTCATGCAGGGTAAAATAAAGGCAAACAAGCAGTATATCAAAGAAATAGAAGAGGAGATTATGAAGTTGATCAATACTGATGAAGGCTTGCTGAAAAACTATAGGATATTGACCAGCATAAAGGGAGTTGGTAAAGTAAATGCCTGCATGACTTTGGCTTATACTGAAAACTTTAACTCTTTCACTGACGCACGGAAATACGCTGTATATGTAGGTGTAATTCCTTTCGAACGCAGTTCCGGAACTAGTGTTAAAGGTAGGCCTCGAGTGAGCCATTTGGCTCATAAAGAGTTAAAGCAGGAACTAAACCAGGCGGCAAAAACAGCAATGGTACATGATCCCGAAATCATAGCTTATGCGGAGCGGAAGCTAAAGAATAAGTGTTATAGTCTGGTGCTAAACAACGTAAAATTCAAGCTGATTTTAAGAATGTTTTCTCTGGTGAAGAGAGGTGAAATGTATGTAGAGAATTATAAAAGAGCAGCTTAAAAAAAAAATTTTTAAATAAAATTTGGAAATATAAGAAACCTAGAATACAAGAGCTGCATTGCTTCGCTGAAGAAGCGAAGAACGCTAGGCTCTTTCTGAGAAGGTAATTTTTTACCTGAGTAAGGAGTTTAAAACAGGAGCCTGGATCATATGTCTGATCCAGGCTTTTTGTTTATACGAATATCTTGTGATATGGCTCTTTATCTGGCTAAAGTGTAGCGCTAGGAGGCCAATAATTTGCCTTTATAAAGGCCGTTTGAAAAATATTTTTATTTTTTTGCATTTATCATCAATACTGGTAGCAAAAGTGGTATCGTCAAAAGGCCGGTAAGGGCATGAATACAGCGGTTTATGGTCTTTTTCTCTTAAAATGATTATTTCGATAAGGGCAATTTTTCAATAGGCGTTTAAAGGGGATTGAGGGTGGGGTGCCGAATTATGGTTTTTTCAATGGCATAGCTATTGTAAATATCATGTTACATCAAATCATTAAATCATGAAAAACATAGTAAAAATTCTTGGCGTATTCCTAATTATAACGACGGTTATGATGTCTTGTAAAAAAGATACAGATCCTGCAACAAAAGATTTCTTTGTAGGTACTTATAAAGGTTCAGTTTCTTATGCCAAAGACGGCAGTACCATTACCAGTTCAGATGGAAAGATTACAGTTAGTAAAGTTGGTGAAACTTACAATTTCTTTTTCGGTAATAACATCCCTGATATTACAGGTGTGAAGTTTGAAAAACAAGGAGACAATACTTATGTAAGTGTTGGAAGTGGATTAACTGGGATTACCATTGATGCAAGCACTTTAAAAATGTTTGTAGCTAAAGATGGCGCAACTTGGACAGCTGATTGTACAAGGTAGTATTTTAGGCTCTCTAGATTTTTTTTAAATACAAAGGGCGGTAGGTGTTTAACCTGCCGCCCTCTTTTTTGATGTTATTTTAAGGTTGTTTAGAAAGCGAAACGAACGCCTAAACCTATATCACCACCCCAGAAACCAGTGCTTGGAGTTAATTGTAACGCTGGAACCCAGTCCAAAGATAAGTTGATAGGTGCATCTTTAAATTTGTAGTCTAAACCTAAAACACCGTTAGCTGATAGATAAACGTCACCATCACCATGTTTTATCTTATAAGAACCGATAGTTGCACCTGCACCATAGTACCAGTTTAATCCTGGAGCGTTGGCGATTGGTTTATAAACTTCATATAAACCGGTTAGGTTAGCATAAGAAGCACCACTGTTGCTTCTAAAGTTTCCGATTAATTCCAACATAGCTCCTTTACTTAGGGCAGTTTTAAAACTTACTCCATTAGCAGAACCAAAACGACCACCGATTGCGTTATTGTAGCTCTGAGCCGAAGCAGTAGTCATATTAAAAGTAAAAAGTGCAGCAACGGCAATAAAAGTGAATAATAATTTCTTCATAATTTTTGTTTGTGTATGTGTTAATTGTTTTATTGAAACAGGCTTAGCAACTATTGTGCCGAAGTTAACAAATGTTTAAGTAAATTTTAATCCTGAAGCAAGAGGTTAAACAATTGGATTATATTAGTTTTGATCATATTCTTTAGAGATGCAGAACAGACGTAAATTTATCAAACTTTCCGCCTTCGGAATTCCGATGCTCTCCTCATTTGGTTCATTATCGAGAGATTTTACCACAGCAAGGGGGCAGGTGAAGCCTATTGTTATTTCTACCTGGGATTTTGGAATCGCTGCCAATCAAGCCGCATGGAAGGTCTTATCAACAGGTGGTCGGGCTTTGGATGCCGTGGAGCAAGGAGTACATGTTCCCGAAGCTGACCCAAAAAATCAGTCTGTGGGTTACGGTGGTTTACCGGATAGAGATGGACATGTGACCTTAGATGCATGCATTATGGATGAGTTGGGGAATTGTGGATCTGTAGCAGGATTAGAACACATCATGCATCCCATTTCTGTTGCCCGATTGGTGATGGAGAAAACTCCTCATGTAATGTTGGTTGGGGACGGAGCTTTACAATTTGCGCTGGAGAATGGCTTTAAAAAAGAGAACTTATTAACCAAAGAAAGTGAGAAAGCCTGGAAAGAATGGCTAAAGACAGCCAAATATGAGCCTGTGATGAATATCGAAAACAAGCTTTATGATAAAGCTGCACCACAGAAATTACCGGGTAATCAATATAACCACGATACCATTGGGATGTTGGCCATTGATGCTAAAGGGAATTTGTGCGGCGCCTGTACTACCAGTGGGATGGCTTATAAATTGCATGGAAGAGTCGGCGACAGTCCAATTATTGGTGCCGGACTCTATGTCGACAATGAAATTGGTGGAGCTACTTCTACTGGGGTGGGCGAAGAGGTGATCCGTAATGTAGGCAGCTTTTTGGTAGTCGAGCTGATGCGTCAGGGCTACTCGCCCGAGGACGCTTGTAAGGAAGCGGTAATGCGCATTATTAAAAAGAAACCGGATATTGCGAAAAAGATACAAGTGGGCTTTCTTGCACTCAATAAAAAGGGTGAGTATGGAGCCTATGCTATTCAAAAGGGCTTCAGTTATGCTGTCTGTACCAGTCAAAAAAACAACCTTTTGATAGATGGAAAAAGTTATTATTAAAAGAAAAAGATCAGTATGGTTAATATGGAAGTCTGCGCCAACTCATTGCGTTCTGCCCTTGCAGCAGAAGCAGGTGGAGCAGTAAGAGTAGAGCTTTGCGATAATTTGTATGAGGGAGGCACAACACCTGCTTACGCGCAGATAGCAATGGCAAAAGAAATGCTGCATATTGATCTTTTTCCAATCATCAGACCAAGGGGCGGAGATTTTTTATATTCCGATCTGGAATTCGAATTGATGAAGGAGGACATACAGGTATGTAAGGAATTGAAATGTGAAGGTGTGGTATTTGGAATCTTAAATGCCAATGGAACGATAGATGAGGAGCGCTGCGCAGAGCTGGTTGCCTTAGCTGGAGATATGCAGGTTACTTTTCATAGGGCTTTTGATAGGACGCGGGATTTGTTTGAGGCGATGGAGACGATTATAAAGTTAGGTTGTTCAAGGATCCTCAGTTCAGGGGGCCATATCAATGTAGATAAGGGGATGTCTGTTTTGGAAGAGTTGGTTAAAAAAGCTAAGAATAGAATTCTCATTATGCCCGGTGGTGGCATATCTATTGATAATGTACAGCGATTGGTAAAGTCTACCAAAATAAAAGAATTCCATGCTTCAGCAATGAAAGCGGTGCCAAGTGAGATGGAATTTAAAAACCGCAATCTAATGGCAGGTAGGGGAAGGGATTTAAACTATAAAGCAACCGATGCCGAACTCGTAAAAGAATTGATATATAGGGCAAATAAGCCGATGAAGTAATTAGTAGGATCTTAAAATATTTTACATTTAATCCCTCTGTTATTTATATATTTGAATTGTTATTTGTTTTGAGTTTATTTTATTCTTTAGGCAAGAAACATGTCCGTGCGAAACTGATCTGCTTCTTGTTAAAATATAGATCCTACTTTTTCAATGAGCAATTTACTTAGCGCTGAACTTAAAATTTTAATAACTGACGATCATCGGGTCATTCAACAAGGATTGACTTTTGTGATTAGGGAATTTCTAAATAAGGCCATTGTCTCATATGCCAATTCTGTAAATGCCACTATTCTTTCGCTTAAACAAGGAAAAGTAGATTTACTAATTCTGGACATTAACATCCCAGGCGGTAATAATTTTAAAATGATTGAGCAGATTAGGGAAATACAACCTGATCTAAAAATATTGCTTTTTTCGGCCCATGAAGAAAGTACCTATGCGCTAAGATACCTTAAGGCGGGAGTGAACGGATATCTTGAAAAAAGTGTTTCAGAAGAAGAAATAAGGGAAGCTATCCGGAGAGTTTTAATAAAAGGGAAATACTTAAGTACTAATATTCAGGATCAATTGTTTGATACCTATTATGAGGGGGGGAACTCCAAAAAGAAACTGCATCAATTAACCAATAGGGAGATTGAAGTTGCACGTTTTATTATCGATGGAGAAGGAACAAGCAGTATCAGCGAAAAGTTGGACTTACAAGCATCTACAGTAAGCACCCATAAAAAGAATATATTTGAAAAACTGCAGATTTCTAATGTTTCAGAGTTGATTGATGTATTCAGAATGGAGCATCAAATGTAATTATTGTACTTTAGCGTAAACTTAACATTTGTCCCTTCATCCGTTTTACTATTTACCTCGAGCTGCATATCGATTTTTGCTGCAAACTCTTTCACCATTTTTAAGCCCAGTCCCTCAGTAATGTCCCGGTCTTCTTTTCCGTTCAACCAGTTTATAATATCATCGGGCATTCCATAGCCGGTATCATGCACCCAAAAACTGACCTCTTCTCCAGTGCTTTTGGCGCCAAGTTCTATGTGACCATTCAGACAGAATTTAATCGCATTGTCTAAAAGATTATGCACAATCAGCATAAGCATTACCCTATTTGTATGCAAAATAAGATCTTCAGGGATTTTGTTGTGAATAACCGTTCCGTTATACTTCGCAATTTCAGAGAAGATCTGGATTTTCTCTGAAACCAGAAGATTTAAATTGATGTAATCATCTTTGGATGTTTTTTCGGTTAGGAAAAGTTTGCTATAACTTAATAGGTTTTCGGTTAAATGATACATGGAATTGGCCGATATATAAATGGTTCTCAGACTGTCTTTCACAGTCTCATTTGCTGCTTCGTTTTGATACAACTGTTTACCCATAATCGTCATGTATTTTAGTGGACTTTTCAGGTCGTGCGTAATTGCCCCAAGCAGCTTTTTTTGAAATGTAGCTTGTTGATTCAATAGATACTGCGATTCCTCTAGATTAACGATGTTTTTCTCCAGGTCTTCTGTTCGTTTCTTAACTAGATTTTCCAATCTTTCATTTTTAAGGACAATACGCTGGGTTCTCCTTTTAAAGAAAAGGACAATTAATCCCAATACAAACAATATAATGAGGGTAATAAACCACCAGGTCTGGTAAAAGTAAGGATTAACAATTATGGTTATTTTTTTGCAATTAAATCGATTTCCGAATCCAGCGGACTTTCTGATCAGTAACTCATGTTTTCCGGGCGATAGGGTACTAAAACTAATTATGGGGGTACCGATCAAGCTGGCCCAACTTTCATCAACAGCAAGTTTATATTCCAGCGTCATATTATCTGGATTCCCGAAATATGGAGAAGATACCCAGATGTTTAGACGCCCAAACCCTTGGTCTATGTGGATAAGGTCCTCGCCTTCTAAACTTTCGTTATCACGAAATATTTTATCTACGTAAATGGGTTTATCTGGTAAGTCGGCAGTTAAAAGGTCAGGATTAAACATAACCGAGCCCACCAGGGATGGAAATGTAAAATGCCCATCTTTTAAGATGGTACCACAAGGCTGACATCCACCATTAAACTCATTGGTATTGAAACCGTAAGTTACATTATAATATTGATAGTATACCTGAGCAACTTGTTTATTGCTATAGGCCAAAAGATCATTAATGGCTACCTGAAAGAGCCCCTTGTTGGTACTGATCCAAAAAAAGCCTTTAGTGTCTTCAAGTATGCAATGGGAAGTATTCAGAAAGCCGAACTTGTCGACCGGCATTTTTCTTAAATAAGCGTTGTGATAAAGATAAAAACCATCCCCATAAGTACAGATCCAAACCTCTTTTCCGCGGAGCTCAATATCTCTAACCTGCATGTTGGCCATTTCTGGTATAGTCGCTAGTTTTTTCGTTAGCAAATCGTATCTAAAAAAACCATTGTGTGTTCCAATCCAAAGATTATCGCCTTGTTTTTTTAGGACTGAGACATCCTTAAGTTTTAACAAAAGATTTACTGCAGCATCAGGTTTGGTTAAATCTTTAGTATAGATTGCGTCGAGTGTTGCAATCCAGAGCAAATTTTGCTCATCCAGATAGAGACATGATGTTTTTTTATGAAGATTAAAACTTTGTAGCACTTGATCTCCTTTAGGAGAGAGTTTATGGACCAAAGAACCTTTTAGTGTCCATATGTTTTTCTCTTGGTCGATCGCCATTGCATAATTATCGCTATAAGCCCTAACGAGAGGGAGCAGAGTCCCTTTTCCATCAGCTTGTACCAGATCCCCATTGGCAAATAATACCGAATGATCTGTAAAAGGGTACAAGGCATATTTTACACTGCTGTTTAAATCTTTTGTTGGCTTCTCTGCCTGAAAGAGGTGTCGTTGTAAAACGAAAAAGCCCTGTGTGGGGCTACCCAGGAAAAGCTTTCTAGCAGTAGCATCATAGTAGATTGTCCAGATATGCTGCTCATCCAGATCAAAATCCTGAATGAGTAGAGTGGTGGTTAACGTGTTACCTACGTACATTACCTTAAAAATGGCCTTATTAACATAAATAAAGGTCTGATCAGTAGCCGTATTCCAGTAGATTTTCAGGTCTTTTGGCTCTCTAGTTTTCGCTTTTACCAAATCTCCATTAAGCGAAACTGGTTTTAATTTTCCGCCTTCAATTAAAGTAAATTTTCCATTGTTGCTATACTGAAAAAGCTGTTTGCCAGAAACGAAGAATTTAGGTTGTTCATCGCGTTTAAGAGGGATAGTCTTAATTTGCTTATGGTGATGAAAAAACAGTGTATCCTTTGTAATGTTGTAATAATTATTGGGGCTTGTTTGAATTGTGAATTTTACCAGACCGGGTCTCATTCCCGGTCCTTCCTGAACGTGTAGCTCTGGACTTACATTTGGAAAAACCTGGTTAAATGTCAAGGGATTTGGCCTTACACATCCTTTTGTGATAGGAATAAGATCATTATATTCTGTTTCTGCATATAAGATTCTGGTACTTAAATCCCGTTTTATCACGTACATTCGATTAGAGCGTGCATGAGTAGATCGTTTATCAAAACGCATGAAATTGTTTCCATCAAATCTGATCAAGCCATCTTCTGTAGCTAACCATAAATAACCGGCATCATCTTTTGCTATAGATTTTACACTGTTTTGCGGTAGGCCATTTACATCTGAGTAATGCTTTACGCTATAAGAACCGGGGTTTTGGGCATATCCGAAAAAGGAAAAAGCAAGGGAGAAAAGAAAAAGGATACGGCTCATAATGGCGTTAAGGCGGCTTGAAATTTAAGGTGCTAATTTATCACTTTTTTTTACTTTAAGACCTTATTGTGGTAATTGTCAAACCGGTTACAATAAATCTTACTAGTTGATATAGAAATAATTCTAGTACTGAGGAAAAGTACTTCTACTCTTGCTTTGAAACGGAGATTTTAAATTTGGCTACTCATAATTGTTAACCTCAAAGGATGATAAATTACGTCTCCAATGTCCGCAAATAGATCTATTGCTATGCGACAGTCTTACAAATTAATCTTGTTTGTTGAAATCCCCCATTTTATAAAATTCATATGAAAAAAAATCTATTTACTTTTTTACTGATACTTTTTACTTTTCAGCTTTATGCTGCAGATTATTACTGGGTTGGGGGAGGAGGAAACTGGAGTGATATTAACCACTGGCGCTTAGGTAGCAGCAGTGGCAGTATTGCAAGCATTGTACCTTCTGCTGGTGATAACGTAATTTTTGGGCCAAATGCGGGCTTTGGAACTGCAACAGCCGATAAAACGGTGACTATAAATGCGAATGCATTTTGTAACAACATGACCTGGACTAGCGATGTGCCAAATAACCCTATTTTTACCAGGGGGCCTTCTACAGCTATACTCCTTTCTATTTCAGGAAACGTTGTACTTTCGCCTACGGTTACTTTTAATGGTGTTTATGCCAGTTTAGTGGGAGCTACTCCTGCTGTACTTACCACAAATGGGGTGATATCAGGAAGTTTAAGTTTTACGATTGATAAGCCCGGGAGTGGGCTCACACTTGCCGATAATTTAATATATGCGACTCCTGCCAATGGTTATAATGTGATTGTACTTACAGCAGGTAGTTTTAATGCTGCAGCAAAGACAATGCAGTTGTATGGTTTTGGCAGCAACAATGCAAATACAAGAAGTGTAAATATCGGCAACAGTACGATTAACCTTTCCTGGACATGGGATTACAGGGGGACAAATAAAAGCCTTATTGCAACCGGTGCCTTTATTAGTTCAGCCGTTGAATTTCATGTGGATGGAGGGTTTTACCCTGTAGTAGAGACTGGAGGAAGTCAAATTGCTCACTATGATATCAGTAGTACAACATTTAATAAATTGACCTTTACCTACACGGCTAATAGTTCCTTGGCTAGGATAGTGAACAATAACATTGTCGATTCCCTGCTTTTTAAAGGTTCTGGTGCAATACGGCTTGGGAACAATAAGGTTAAATATGTCATTTTTGAAGGTGATGCAACAATTGGCGGTGGCGCTAATGTGATTCAATATGCCCGGATCGGGGGTAAACTAAGTTTGATAGATCAGGCAGGCCATCAGTTTGATACGCTAATTACTGCACCAAATAAAAATATAAGTATAGCAGGCTCAAATACCATAAACAAATACTTTAAGGCAGGTGGACTGCCTTGTGACGGATTTACTGAGATTAGCGGGGTAAGTGCTGGAAAGTTAATCTTTACTGCAGGTGCTGTTGTAGATATGGACAATGTGCTGCTGTCTAATCTTGCCGCTGAAGGACCAAATACCCCGATTGCGGTCAATGGGATCGATAATGATGGCAATTCTGGTTTTACCATTACAGAGCCTGCTGCAACAGGTACTACCCTATATTGGGTAAATGGTGCTGGCGATTGGAATGATAAAATGCATTGGAGTACCAGTTCTGGCGGTTCTGGCGGCGCTTGTATACCTTTCGTTAACGATAATGTGGTGTTTGATGCGAATAGCGGATTTTCGAACGGTAGCATTGTAACAACAAGTGGTAATTCCTATTGTAAAGACATGACATGGGCCGCCGGGATTAATCAAAATACGACCTTCAATGAGAGCGGTACCTACACACTTTTTGTTTATGGCTCAATTGTACTCAATCCAAAGGTAACCATGAATGCTTTTATGGAGCTTAGAGGCGATGCCGCTGTTACTTTGCGTACCAATGGTAGTAGTCTTGGTGCCAATCAGTATAATATTCGTAAATCTGCCCCGGGTGCTACCACTGGGCTTACTTTGCTAGATGACTGGAACAATCCCAATGCTGCTTTTGTATTAATTAGAGGTGTGCTGGATATCCGTAATCGTACAGTGAATTTGTATGCCATCTCTAGTAGTGGCTCTTTAGGTAAGTTTCTTTACATGAACAAGGCTAATGTATCAGTAAACAATTGGTCCTTCGCAAGCCCTACCAATGTTTTGGATGCAACTGATTCTTATTTGCTTGCCCGAAATTCCATCGTTACCAATGGCCAGACCTATCATATCGTAGACTGTGCGGCTACCACTTCCGGCGGTATGGATATGGCTGGTACTACGTTTGGACAACTCACATTCACAAATACCGGATTAACGAGCCCTGCCAGGATTCATGGTGGCAATACGATTCGCCGACTTGAATTTAAAGGGCAGGGGATGATCCGATATGGGGGGAATGTGATTGATTCATTGATCACTGCCGAGAACCGTAACTTCTATTTTTATGAAACTTCTCCTGGTCATACAAAGATCAATAAATACTATAAAGCTACGCATCCTTCTTGCAGCGGATTGGGGGAAATCAGGAGTGGTACTTCGGCTGTAAGTACGCTGATATTTGCCGCTAATGCCAAAGTCGATATCTCGAACGTATATCTGGAAAATATTGCCGCAACCGGTGGTGGAGGCTCTCTTTTGATGCCTATTCCATTTAGCGGTGCAGATGCTGGTGGCAATAGTGGTTGGACAATTTCTTCCAGTTCAGGAAATGCCCGTTATTGGATAGGCGGTTCTGGCGATTGGAATGATGCTAGTCATTGGAGTGTTAGTAGTGGGGGAGCTGGCGGTGCCTGTATTCCGACTGTGGGAGATGACGTCTACTTTAATGCTCAAAGTGGTTTTACCAACGCATCAAAAACCGTTACTGCAAATAACGGAAACGCTTACTTTCACAACATGAGCTGGGCCGGGGCTCTAAACGACCCTGTTTTTTCAAAATCTGGTACCTGGGTTATGGAATGTTGGGGAAATAGTATCATCTTAAATCCGGTATCCACATTAAATATAGCTCCACTTCTGTTGAAAGGTGGGGAAGCAACAGTAATGTCTGGACAGTGCAAAGGAGATTTTGACCTGCGAATCACTAAACCAGGAGGAAGTTTGACGCTTGCAAATAACTATGATAATATTCAAACGGATTTTTATCTGATTGAAGGAGGTTTTATAGCTTCCGGACGTTTGCTTAATATTAGAGGGATTGATAATGCGGGGGTAGATAATAATATTTTGCTTGACATTAGTGGCAGTACCATCAATGCAACAACTGCAGGAATACGTTACAGCGGTGGAGTTACAAAACGAAGTTTGAATGCAGCTAATTCTATCATCAATGGCAACTTGATAGCGGATGGTTTTAATTACAATATTGTGAATAGCGCTGGTATTGGTTCCGCAAATATAACCATATCAAATACCACTATAAAAGAACTTAATTTAACAAATCCAAGTACCTCATCAGCTATAGGAATCAACGGTGCCAACAATACAATTGGCAGATTGGAGTATAAGGGCAGCGGTGGAATATATGGTACAGGGAATAAGATCGATACACTGATATTCTTTCCTGGAAATATATATACCCTTACAAGCGGCACCAACACTACCATTACAGGCGAATGGTTTGGCAGTGGTAGTCCTTGTCGACCTACAGAAATAAAAAGTAGTGGTGCTACTCCGGCTACCATCACCAAAACTTCGGGAAGTGTAGATTTTGATTATGTTCGTTTGCAGCGAATAGCAGCAACTGGTGGTGCAACATTTAAAGCCAGGGAGCACAGTACCGATATGGGTGGTAATACCGGTTGGGCGATTACTCCATATAATGGGGCGGCCCCGATATTGGGTCTTGGACTTGATTTGGGCTTGAAAAATAGTGACTTCCCTTACACGCTTAATACGAATGGCTTTTTTGGTTCCCCACTTTCTCAATACGAATGGAAAAAAGGGGGCAATGTAATCAGTACAGCAAATGAACTGAGCATTACCGAACCGGGAACATATTCCGTTAAGGTCATGTTTCCTGATGGCTGCTCGATTACAGATGACATTACCATATCACTGGTAAGTACAGACCTTGCAATAATAAAGTCTGTGGATAACTCGGCACCTATTGTAGGTGCAAATGTGGTATTTACGCTTAAAGCGACGAATAATGGTCCGGGTGCAGGTACTGGAATTACAGTAACTGATCTGTTGCCAACCGGATATACATATGTAAGCAACACCGCTCCTGTGGGCACAACTTATGATGCGGTAACAGGCCTATGGACAATAAGTAATTTAGCTTCTGGTGTTGAAGCAACGATAACGATCACTGCAAAAGTAAATGCAACGGGTATTTATGTAAATACCGCAACCATTTCATCTGCTGGAGACGATCCTGAACCTGCCAATAACAGTTCAACTGTTACTATTGTTCCAAGTCCAACAGCAATTGTTACGCAGCCAAGCTGCGCAGTCGAGACCGGTACTATTGAAGTGCCACTTGCTTCAGGCGGCATGTATTCAATAGATGGCGGCACTAATTTTCAGGCAGGCAATATCTTTGCTAATTTAGTTGCAGCTGATTACTCAATTGTGGTAAAAATTGGCACAAACACAAGTACGCCTGTAACGGTAACCATTAATGAAGCTCCGGCGGCACCAGATGCTCCGGTAAGTGGTGGTAACCAACAGGTATGTGCAACTAGTCCTATTCAAACTTTAACGGCAATAGCAACGGTACCTGTAGGTTCCACTGTAGTTTGGTATGACGCACAAATTGGAGGAAATGTGGTTGCCAATCCAATCTTGAATACCATCGGGACTGTAGTTTACTATGCAGAAACAAATAATGGTATCTGTACCAGTAAATCAAGAACGGCAGTAATGCTTAATATCAATTTAGCTCCGGTTATTGCGCAGCTTGCCGATCAGGCAGCATGTACTACGTACACCCTTCCAACGATAACCGGAACAAATCTTACTGGTAACGAAGCTTACTATACGCTGCCAAATGGTGGCGGAATAAGATATGGTGCTGCAACGGTGTTAAGTACTATAGGCACACAGACTTTATATCTATTTGATAAGGGGGCAACCAGTGCGAGCTGTTCGGACAAAATTGATGTTACATCTAACACCACCTTAAGTGATAATGTGTTGTTGCATAGTATCTTTAGTACTAGCCATAACTTTTATCCACGAGCTATTAATCCTGATTTTTGGAAAGGTATTGGTAATCAGTCTATCACATATAATGCTTCCGAGGGTGCTATGCGCTATTTAAGTGTGATAGGTGAGTTGAATATAACCAATGATCCCGCCTGTACCGGAAGTCGAGTGGAAATTATGGTTGGGGCAACTTTCAAAAACGAGGGGCCTGTTGCAGGAGCCGGTTATTCCGGTAATGTTACCATCGCGAATAAGCTGACCGGAGAAATTATATCTACACAAAGCATACAAGCAGACTTTAGTGTTGGAGCTACTGCCACTTATACTGCATCAGCGATTGTGTCTCCATCTGATCTGCTATCGGGCAATCTGATTGTGATTTTTGCTGCGGAAACTGCACAAAATGGTTATAAAAACTGGACGCTTTCCAATTTCAAGGCGACTTATAAGTATCTCTCCGAGATGCCTTGTCCGGATGAAAAATCATTTAAATTGACCATAAATTCACTGCCTGATGCACCAGTTACTGGGGGAGATCAAATGGCTTGTATCGCTGAGGCAACTTTGCCTTTAACCGCTACCGCTACAGTTCCTGCTGGTACGACTATGACCTGGCACGATGCCGTCGTTGGTGGAAATGTTGTTGCTACGCCTACCTTAAATACTGTAGGTACGGTTACTTATTATGCTGAAGCAGCAGCTAATGGTTGTGTGAGTGCAAACAGAACTGCTGTTAAATTAACTTTAAACCAAAGTCCGGTTATTGCTGCTATTACAGATATTAACTCTTGCGGACCATTAACGTTACCGGCAATTACCGGTACTAATTTGTCGGGCAATCAGGCTTATTATACAGGCATCAATAAAACTGGGACAAAATTCAATGCGGGTGCTGTATACAGCATTGCAGGGGAAACTACTTTGTATGCTTACGATGAAATTGTAGAAACAGATAACAGTATCCCTAAATCCGGTTCTTTAACATTGGCCGCTGACGGCACTTATAATGCGGCTAGACTCTTGGCCTTGTACCCGGATAATTCACGTGTGATGGCAACGGGTACCGGGGCATTCTGGACTGGCGGTGCCAATAACCTTTCGGGTGCTAAAACTAGTGTAGTGGTAGGTAGGGCTTCAGGCGCTAGTTTACCGTCGGATATTGGAGCACAGGTTGCACTTTCTGTTGAAGGTGGTTTTAGAACAGGAACTGGGGCAGCACTTGGTGGTTATGCAGGTCAAATCGCCATTATTAATCTTGCTACAAATCAACTAATTTATCAGAGCACATTTAGTGATCATCCTGCGGGACTGAAAAGATATAGTGTTACCGGGATCGTATCCAAGGCAGATATAATAGCTGGTAACATCGGTGTTTTTGGAGAGTTTAAAAGTAACATTTGGAGGGCGGATAATTTTACCGCAAGTTTTGCATCTGTTCCGGAAGTTATTTCAAATTGCCCGGCCCAGCAAGCCTTTAAAGTTACCATTAACCCAATACCAGTAGCACCAGTGGCCGTTAATCAAACTGCCTGTGTAGATTCTCCGGTTCAAACCTTAACGGCAACAGCTACTGTTCCATCCGGATCAACAGTGGTATGGTACGATGCGGCAACGGCCGGTAATATAGTGCCAACGCCAACATTAAATGCGGTTGGTAATATAATCTATTACGCTGAAACACATACCGGTACCTGTATTAGTGCAACAAGGACACCAGTAGTATTAACAATCAATGCGCAACCGGTACTGAGCATTCATAATCCTGCGGTCGTTTGCCATCCAAACACGATAGATCTAACAGCAGCCGCAGTTACAATCGGAAGTACAGCCGGCCTTCAGCTTACCTATTTCACTGATGCGGCCGCTACTGCTGTACTGGCAAATCCTGTAGCTGTAGCTGTTGCGGTATCGGGTACTTATTACATCAAAGGTACGAACGTTGCTACGGGCTGTAGTGTTATTGCCCCGGTTGTGGTTCAGTTTGTGGATAAACCAGAGGTTATTGCGGTGCATCCAGATTGTGTAAGTAATACAGGAAGCATCAACATTACTTCACCATTGGGCGCAGGCTTCGAATATTCTATTGATAATGGCGCAATCTATCAGGCAGGTACAGCTTTTACCAGTCTTGCACCTGGTACTTATGATGTGAGGGCAAAAAACACCCTTGTACCAGGTTGCGAAAGCGACCCGAATGTAATTGTAATCAACGCTACGCCTACCACAGCTATGCCATTGGTTACGCAGCCAGTTTGCGATGAAACCATGGGGAGTATTGAATTCCCGGTAAATGCAAACTACGAGTATTCGATTGATGGCAATCCCTTCGTTGCCGGAAACGTATTTACATTGGCGGTAGGTCCACATAGCATTAAGTCTAAAAAAGCAGGAGATGCTTGCGAGGCCGACGCTGTTACCGTAACCATTGTTGCCAGTGCCGGGAGACCAGGCATTCCGACAGGAGCAGATCAGCAGGCTTGTGCAACCAGTCCGGTACAAACTTTAACGGCTATTGCAACAGTGGCAGCAGGATCACCTGCTGGCAGTAGTATCAAATGGTACGATGCTCCAACAGCCGGAAACCTGGTATCATCACCAACGCTAAACGCGATAGGAACAATAGTGTATTACGCAGAATCGGCCACTGCCACCTGCACCAGTTTAAGTCGCAGGCCGGTAAGGTTAACCATTACCCCGGTTCCTGTGATCAATGTCATTGCCGATAAAAATGTTTGCGGATCGCTTACGCTTCCTGCAATTGCAGGCACTAATTTATCGGGTAACCAGGCTTATTATACAGCTTCCAATGGTCTGGGAACAAAATATAATGTAGGGGATGTATTTAGTACGGTTGGTACCACAATTTTATATGCTTACGACATCAATCTGGTTGCAGGTCCTGGAACGAGCTGCCCGGCAGAACAGTCCTTTACTGTCGTTATCAGAAATACAACGGCGGGAGCCATAGGTACTGATCAAACCATTTGCAACAATATTGTACCAGCTACTTTAACTTCGACTACAAATGGAACAGGATCTGGTAGTTTGAAATACAGATGGGAAAGTTCTGTAGCAGGTGCTACTACTGGCTTTAATGTGATTGCCGGTGCAACACTGGTAGCTTACACACCAGCGGCACTAACTGCTACCACCTGGTTCCGGAGAATTACCATTTCATTCGATAATGGTCTGGAATGTGAGTCAGCTCCGACAGCTGCGGTAAAAATTACTGTACAGAATGTTGTTACTGCTGGCACAATCAGCGCTAATCAAACCATTTGTAACAACAGCAGTCCAGCAACATTAACCTCAGTTACACCAGCTACTGGCTCCGGTACAATCAGCTATCGTTGGGAAAGTTCAACAACAGATGCGACTGCAGGTTTTACAACTATACTAAATGAAGTGTCCGCAGCTTATAGCCCTGCTGCCTTAACCACTACTACCTGGTTTAGAAGAGTTGGCCTATCAACAGATGGTGCCAGTGTTTGCGAATCAGCACCAACAGCAGCGATTAAGATCACTGTACAAAATGCAGTCACAGCAGGCACAATAAGTGCAAACCAAACCGTATGCAACGATAGCGAGGTAGTTCTAGTTTCTACTGCTGCAGGTACGGGATCAGGAACCATTAGTTATCGTTGGGAAAAATCAACAACGAGTGCCGCAATCGGTTTTGTTACCATTGCTGGAGCTGTACAAGCAGATTACACACCAGCGGCCTTAACTGCAACTACGTACTTCAGAAGAATCACCATTTCAGTATTGGATGGAGTGACTTGTGAATCTGCACCAACAGCAGTTACAACAATCATTGTTCAGGATCAAGTTATAGCAGGGGTAATTGGATCAAACCAAACTATTTGCTTCAATACTACCCCTGCAGCTCTCAATTCTACCACTGCAGGTACAGGATCCGGAACCATTAGTTATCGCTGGGAACAATCCCTAGCATCAGTCCCTGCATTTACTGCAATTGCAGGTGAAACATCAGCCAGCTATAGCCCTGCTGCATTAACAGAAACAACCTGGTTCCGTAGGATCACCATTTCATCATTAAATGGTGTGCTATGCGAATCAGAGCCAACAGCGCTTATAGAAATTGCGGTTCAGGAGGCAACTTCCCCAGGTTCAATTGCTGCCAGTCAGACCATCTGTAATGGCAGCAGGCCTGAGCCGTTAACATCACTTACGGCCGGAACGGGTTCTGGAACCATCAGCTATCGTTGGGAAAGTTCAACCACCAACCCGTTGACAGGCTTCGCAACCATACCAGCTGCGACAGCTGCCACTTATGCTCCAGTCGCTTTAACCAGTACTACTTATTTCAGAAGGATTGCAGTTTCAACCTTGAATGGCAAAGCATGCGAATCCCTACCAACAGCTGTAGCTACCATCTCTGTACAAGGTACTGTTACAGCAGGTACAATTGGTACAGATCAGGTGATCTGCAATAATACTGTACCAGCAGCACTAAACACTGCTACACCAGCTGTTGGATCAGGTACGATTACCTATAGATGGGAGCGTTCGTCCTTTGCCACTACTGGTTTTACTGCTATAGTTGGTGCAACAGCCGATAGTTACAGCCCTACAGCCCTAACTACAACTGTTTACTTCCGCAGGATCGCCATCTCTACGCAAAATGGCGTGGTTTGCGAATCGGTACCAACACCAGTAGTTAAAATCACGGTACAGGGAGCTACTAATGCAGGTATTATTGGCGATGATCAAACGATCTGTTCCAATACTGTTCCGACGGCATTAACTTCGGTTACAGCAGGATCGGGATCAGGTACCATCAGTTACCGTTGGGAAAGTTCAACAATCAGTACTACTGCTGGCTTCACAAGCATAGCAGCTGCGAACTCTGCAACTTACACCCCTACTGCTTTAACTGTAACTACTTACTTCAGAAGAATCACTATTTCAACAGAAGGTGGCGAGGCTTGCGAGTCTGTATCAACAAATGTGGTTTCCATAATCGTACAGGATGCAGCCACAGCAGGGGCAATCAGTACCAATCAAACGATTTGTAACAACACAGTTCCAGCAGCATTGACTGCGGTTACTGCCGGAATAGGATCAGGTACAATTACCTATCGTTGGGAAAGTTCAACAACCAGTGCTACTACTGGTTTTGCAGCCATACCAGGCGCAACAACTGAAGATTATGCACCAGCAGCTTTAACCGCAACAACATATTTCCGCAGAATTACCAGTTCAACATTAAATGGTAAGGTATGTGAATCTGCACCGACAGCAGTGGTTACCATTACTGTTCAGGGTACGGTCACTGCCGGAACGATCGCGGGCGACCAAGTTGTCTGTAAAGCCAGTATTCCGGTACCACTAACCTCAACTTCGGTTGGTACAGGTTCAGGAACAATTAGCTATAGATGGGAAAGTTCAACCACGGGCGACGATACAGACTTTACTGCCATCGCTGGTGCAACGGGTTCAGGCTATAGTCCTGCGGCTTTAACCTTTACTACCTATTTCAGAAGGATTACGATTTCAACCATAAATGGCGTGGCTTGTGAATCTGTGCCTACGGCTGCAGTTTCTGTATCACCAAACAATGCACCTATCGGAGCAAATCAGAATAAGAACACGGATGAAAATACGATGCTAACTGGTCAGGTGAATGCTACAGATACTGAAGGAGATGTATTGACTTATAGCAAACAAACCAATCCAATTAAAGGTACCGCAGTAGTCAATACTGATGGAAGTTATACCTATACGCCTAATCTATATTACGCCGGCAATGATAGTTTTACAGTAGGCATCAGCGATGGATGTAGCTTAACTGTCGTAACCATTAATGTTACTGTTAAGATGACTTCCGATCCGTCTATATCGCTTGTGAAAACTGGCGTATTTGCACAAAACTACATTACCTATTCATTTGCCATTAAAAATACAGGTAACGTTCCGCTTTATGCACTAACACTTGTCGATGCAAAATTGGGGATTGTAAGTAAAACCATTGATGCTCCCGGCGGGCTATTGCCAGGCCTTACAATTACCGTGACGGAAAAATATACGCTTACGCAGACCGATAAGGAAGCAGGAAACGTTAACAATACCGCCACTGTAAATGCAACAGGTGGAGCTGGAATTTCGGTTTCGGATGTGTCAGGAACTGCGGAAAACAACAGTACACCTACAGTTACTGGTGTTACCAAACCTTTTGTCGCCGTGGATGACAATTACGAAGCCGATGCCAATAAAGTAATCAAAGAAAACCTGTTGGTTAACGATGACTTATATGGACAGCCAGTAACTAACCTCAGCGTAGAAACGGTTACCCTGCCTAAAAATGGTAAGCTGATTTTAAATGCTGACGGTACATTTATTTATACACCTAATCCTGGTTATATAGGTTCGGATAGTTATACCTACCGAATAAAAGATGAGTATGGGTATTACAGTAACGTGGCTACAGTTTCGTTTCAGGCCAATTTCTTCGAGATCAAGATGCCTACTTTATTTACGCCAAATGGTGATGGTGTAAACGACACCTTTGAAATACGCGGATTGAATCAGTTTGTAGAAAATGAACTAGCCATAGTTAACCGTTGGGGTAGCGAGGTATATCGAATGAAAAATTACCAGAACGATTGGAGTGGCATAAACCTGAATGAAGGAACCTATTACTATCTGTTAAAAGTTAAAAAAACTAATGGTAGCGAATGGGTGATTTTTAAAGGATACACCACTATAGTTAGAGCATTTAAAAAATAGGATTGAATTATAAATTGAGCATCAGGGGAGTGCAATCTCCCGCTGATGCAAAAATAAAATCAATGATGAGAAGAATATTACAGATCATAACATGTTTGGTACTGCTGTCCAAATTGGCCAATGCGCAACAGGATGGCCAGTTTAGTCAATACATGTTTAACGGGATATATATTAACCCTGCTTACGCCGGCTATAAGGAACAGTTAAACCTTCATGCTTTTTACCGCAACCAGTGGACTGGTATTCAAGGGTCGCCAAAAACAATGTCGATCGCTGTAGATGCAATAGCAAATGATGGCAATGTGGGTTTGGCATTGCAGGTCAGCAGCGACAAACTGGGGGCCCAACGCAACGAGTCTGTGTATGCGAACTATGCCTATCGCATCCGGATGAATGCCGAAGGAACTTCAAGACTAGCATTTGGGCTTGGCCTGGGCGCGGTTCAGCTAGGAATTGATGGAACACTTTTAAATGCGAATGATCCAGAAATTTATCAGCCAGTAGGTACCCAAAGTACCATTCTTCCCGATGCAAGAGTGGGGGTTTATTACTCTAGTGATAGGTTTTTTGCAGGTCTCTCTGCCGATAACTTGATTCTACAATATATGGACATGGATAAGTATGCCTATATCCCACAGCCCAAACCACATTTTTATCTAACCGCAGGCGTATTGCTTCCATTAAGTCAGGGTGTACTATTAAAGCCGTCTGTTCTGGTAAAGGATGACCGGGGTGGGCCAACCAGTATGGACGTAAGTACCTTTGTGATTTTTAATGAAAAACTCTGGTTGGGCGGGTCTTACCGTACCGGGGTAAAATTATACAACAAAAACTACTTGCAGAAAAATCTAACCAACCTCAATTCGGTGGTGGCGGCAATGCAAATTTTTCCTTCACAGAATTTGAGAGTAGGTTATGCTTACGATTTCTCTATTGGCAAATTACAGGGCTACAGCAGTGGTACCCACGAAATATCCATAGGCTATTTTTTCAATAGGAAAAATACAAGAATGCTAACACCAAGATATTTTTAAAATGAAGAAGATTCAATCCTCAATTATACTTTGCTTCGTTACGCTGCTTACTTTGCAAACTACAGTAAACGCACAATACGTTTTAACCGAAGCGGATCAACAATACACGCTTTATAATTACAATAAAGCAATAGATTTATACCAGCGCGCCTACCAGAAAAAGGCCACTCTCCATGCTGCGGAGAGATTGGCAGCGTGTTATAAAAATCAGCAGAACTACATCGAGGCAGAGCGGTGGTTTGCAACAGCCTCTGCTATGCCAAATAGCAATCCTATAAACACGCTTTATTACGCCCAGGCTTTACAAAGTAATGCCAAATATGCCGAAGCTAAGCTGCAATACAGCAAGTATAGTGCGCAAAATAAGGAGCTAACAGAACAACAAAAGAACATCTGGCTGCGGTCCTGCGATTCGGCCATACACTGGATGAAGAACCCTACAGAAATAACGATAAACAACGAGAAGCATTTAAATTCTGCTCAATCAGACTGGGGAGCAACAAAAAATGATAACAATGTTGTATTTGCTTCGGATAGGAATATCGTAGGAAAAAACAAGCAGACCGCACACCGTCCTTTCCTCAAATTTGATGGTGCTAAAACACCCAATAGGAATTTTTATGGTTGGACAGGTAATGGTTACTTTAGACAGTATAGCCAAAATGGAAGCGATAGTGTTAAGATAGTTTCGATAAAAACTGGTACAGCTTATCATGTTGGTCCTCCCAGTTTTACGGCAGACGGGAAAACGATGTATTTTACCCTGACAAAAATCCCTGAGGATGCCGTTTATGAAAAGGTAAAAGGGGCAAAGGATAAAGTGGCTACTGTAAATGTACAAATCTATTCAAGTACAAGTACTAACGGTGCCGAATGGTCTTCGCCGACTCCTTTCAAATATAACCATGCTAAAGAATTCTCACTGGGTGATCCTTTTGTCACTGCTGATGGAAAACGTTTATACTTTAGTTCAGACATGCCAGGAGGTAAAGGTGGAATGGACCTTTACGTATGCGAAAAGATAGCTGGTGGTGACTGGGGTCTGCCTGTAAACCTAAAGGAAATTAATACGGAGGGTAACGAACGAAGTCCTGCTGTAGATGAAGCGGGAAATTTCTATTTCAGTAGTGATGGTAGCGTTGGTATGGGCGGATTGGATATTTATAGCGCAACGATTGTCGCAGGGAAAATTGGTGAACCTAAGAACTTAGGATACCCCACAAATTCCCCTCAAGACGATTTCGCATTTAACAAAATTACAAAAGACGCGGGCTACTTGTCTTCAAATAGAACAGGTGGTTTGGGCGATGATGATATCTATAGCTTTACGCTAACAACACCAAAGAAAATCTCTTATATAGATCCAGTTTTATTGAATAAAGAAATTAGGATAGAGAATATCTATTACGACTTTGATAAATGGAACATTAGACCAGATGCGGCTCTTGAACTGGATAAATTGGTTCAGATACTTAAAGAGAATCCTACAATCTGGATTGTGTTGGGCTCACATACCGATAGTAGAGGGGATGATGCCTATAATCAGAGGTTATCGCAAAACAGAGCAAATTCTGCTGTCGAATACATCATCAATAGAGGTATTGATAAAAACAGAATTACAGCAAAAGGCTATGGAGAAACCAGGTTGCTGAACAGATGCAGCAATGGTGTTAAATGTAGCATAGCGGAGCACCAGTTAAACAGAAGAACAGAGTTTACAATTGTGAAGCAATAAATAAATCGTCTTTCCCATAAAGAGATTGTAAGTGCTACCGAAATCTTTTTAAGCCCTTGGATGAAAATTCAAGGGCTTTTGTGTGTCTGGACTTTGACTGTTCTGTAAAATGACACAGTTTTGGAAGGTTTCGTTATGAATAGGGAATGAATAGGGCTAAAGTTGGGAATGAATAGCTGGTTTCTTTACCTTTTCTTTACCCTTGCGTTAGGGTTGCTTTACCCCTAGGGTAACGCAAGGGTACAGCAAGGGTAAAGGAGGGGTAACGCAGGGGTAAAGCAACCCCCTATTTTACCCCTATTCATTCCCTACTTATACCCTTATTATTACGGTACCTGACAAAAGCAAATTCAGGCTTGGAATACACGTTAAATATTAATTATTTTTAGTTAAGTTTGGGAAGCAAGGGTTATGTGGCTGGATTTATCAATGCATAATCATTTAACCAAATCTTTAATTAAGCTGATCATATATGGCTGCAATGGTAACGAGAGTATTTGATTTACTCCAATACAACTTAGAGAATTTTCCAAAAGAAGAATTTATTAGCGGTAAGATAAAGGGTAAATGGGTAAATTACAGCACCCAAAAGTTTTGCGAGACAGTTGATCTGTTAAGTAAGGGCTTGATCAGTATTGGTATTGGTAAAGCATCCCGCGTAGCTGTAATGTCGCACAATAGGCCGGAGTGGAACCTTACTGATTTTGCAATAAGTCAAATTGGCGCTTATCAAGTTCCGCTATATCCCACGCTAGCGGAACACGATATCAAGTTTATTCTGGAAAACGCGGAGGTTACCGTGGTTTTTGCGGCTGATGAAGCTATCTACAAAAAATTGCAAGCGGTAAATAAGGAACTGAAATCCCCAGTTAAAATTTACACGCTTGATGAAATAAAAGGAGCAGACCATTGGACGGAGTTGTTAAAGGCTGGTGAAAAGCTTACGGAACTACATTTAGGTAGCTATAGAGATGAGGTAAAACCGGAAGATATCTTAACGTTGATTTATACATCAGGTACAACCGGAACACCTAAGGGCGTGATGCTAACGCACAATAACCTGGTGCAGAACTTTGAAAATTCGGCAGTACTTTTACCTCCAGGACTTGAAAAGGGACTTAGCTTTTTACCGCTATCGCATATTTTTGAGCGCATGGTGGTATACCTATATATGTTCTCAGGAGTAAGTGTGTACTATGCCGAGAGTATGGACACCATTGTCGCCGACATACAATTTGTAAAACCGAATGCTTTTTCTACCGTTCCGCGATTACTGGAAAAGGTTTATGAAAAGATTATGGAAAAAGGTAAAGCCCTTACCGGAATTAAAAGGGGGATCTTTTTCTGGTCGGTAGCACTTGCCGAAAAATATGAAACTAAGAATAGTTGGTTTTATAATCTTAAGCTTGGTATTGCCCGTAAATTGGTATTTAAAAAATGGCAGGAAGCCCTGGGCGGAAACATTGTGGTGATCGTTTCAGGAGGTGCAGCTTTAAACCCTCGTCTTTGCCGCATTTTTTGGGCAGCAGGAATGCCTGTTTTCGAAGGTTATGGTTTAACAGAAACATCGCCAGTAATTACCGTTAACCATTTGGATAATACCATGTTTGGGACAGTTGGGCCGGTGATTAAAGGGATGGAGATTAAAATTGCTGCAGATGGTGAGGTTTTAGCAAGAGGCCATTCGATTATGAAAGGTTATTATATGCGTGATGATCTGACCGCTGAAACCATAGATAAAGATGGTTGGTTCCATACCGGTGATATTGGTGAGATTGTTGGCGGACGCTTCCTTAAAATCACAGACCGTAAAAAAGAAATATTTAAAACTGCGGGTGGCAAATACGTTGCACCGCAAACGATAGAAAATAAATTTAAGGAAACGGTTTTGGTAGAGCAGGTGATGGTGTTGGGCGAGAACCGTAAATTCCCGGCAGCCCTGATTGTACCTAATTTTATTGCCCTGAAAGCCTGGGCTGCTAAAAAGGGAATCAAATACAGCACTGATGAGGAGATGGTTAAAAATGCACAAGTTTTAGAGAAGTTTAACCAGATTGTTGAGCTGACTTGTAAAGATTTTGGAAAATGGGAACAGGTAAAGCGTTTTTCTTTATTACCTAAACAATGGAGCATTGATGGTGGGGAGTTGACACCAAAACTGAGTTTGAAAAGAAAAGTGATTCTTGAGAAGAATGCAATTTTGATAGATAAAATCTATACAGATGCAGAAGATTATAAGGGTTAAAGGTTTTATCTCGGTAGCGGCAGCACTATTTATAGCTACAACTTTTTCTGGCTGTGTTGGCGGTCAGCTTGGTCAGGATAACAGTAACGAATACCGCAATGGTATGGTGGTTTCGGCCAACGAAAAGGCTTCTAGGGTTGGACTAGATATTTTAAAAAGGGGTGGTAATGCCGTTGATGCTGCAGTAGCAGTGCAATTTGCTTTAGCAGTTGTATATCCCAATGCTGGGAACGTTGGCGGTGGTGGCTTTATGGTTTATCGTGACGCATCGGGGGAAATGAATTCACTTGATTTTCGTGAAACTGCTCCAGCAACGGCTTCCCGGGATATGTATCTGGATTCGGTAGGCAACCCTATTGTAGATAAGAGTTTAGAGGGCCATTTGGCATCCGGTATACCAGGATCGGTGGCCGGAATGGTCGCTGCACATCAGAAATATGGAAAGTTGAAATGGGCCGATTTGATTGAGCCAGCTATTGCACTAGCCAAAAATGGATTTAAGCTTAGCGAGCAGCAAGTAGATGAATTGAATAGACTTAAGGCAAGATTTGTAAAAAATAATCCTCAAGGTACAGCATTAGCCAAAGAGACCGAATGGTTGGAAGATGATGTGTTGATACAACCTGAATTAGCGACAACTCTAGAAAAAATAAGAGATTATGGGCGGGCCGGTTTTTATGAAGGGCCGGTAGCTGATAGCTTGCTGGCCGAAATGAGACGTGGAGGAGGAATCATCAGTGCTGAGGATTTAAAAAATTATAAAGCCGTATGGCGTAAACCCATTGTTGGCAATTATAAAGGATATCGTATTGTAACCATGCCGCCACCATCAAGTGGTGGTATTGCTTTAATTCAATTGTTAAAATCTGTAGAGCCCTATCCTTTGAAACGTTGGGGATTAAATTCAGATTCGACAGTGCAGCTTATGGTTGAGGCTGAACGTAGAGTATATGCAGACCGAGCTGAGTATTTAGGCGATCCTGATTTTTATAAGGTGCCACAAGCGCAATTGTTAAACGATGCCTATATAAAAAGCAGAATGGCCAACTTTAACTGGGCGCATGCTACCCCAAGTTCAGAAATTAAGGCTGGGGTGTTAAGGCCTGCCGAGCACGAGGAAACTACGCATTTTTCTATTGTAGATAGAGATGGGAATGCGGTGTCTGTAACGACAACCTTAAACGGCTCCTACGGATCTGCAGTAGTAGTAAAAGGCGGCGGCTTTTTACTAAATAATGAAATGGACGATTTTTCGGTAAAGCCGGGATCACCAAATATGTATGGTTTAGTGGGCGGAGAAGCAAATGCAATTGCGCCTGGTAAACGTATGTTGAGTTCTATGACACCAACTATAGTGGAAAAGGATGGGAAATTGTTCATGATTGTAGGCACTCCTGGTGGTTCTACGATCATCACCTCTGTTTTTCAGACGATCGTTAATGTTATAGAATTTAATAAAACTATGCAGAGTGCGGTGAATGCAAAAAAGTTTCATCACCAATGGTTACCGGATACACTTTATGTAGAGAAAGGTGCCTTAGATAGTGTAACGACCCTGGAATTAATCAATAAAGGCTATCCGATTTTGGAGCGTGGTCCTATCGGTAGGGTGGATGCGATATTGAAAACTAAATGGGGATATTATCAAGGGGGAGCAGATAAACGCGGTGACGATAAGGCAATGGCTTGGTAGAGTTGTATAGAATTATACACAGCGAATGGGAAGTATTGGGGCTTATTAGGGGTTTTATAACTTGGCCTGACAATTGAATTGTTATTTCCAGAATTAATGGAATCTACTAATTATTTAACCCTCCAATTATGAAACAAAATTTATTGAGATGTTTGCCGCTAGCTTTTTCAGCGTTATTGCTTGGTGGTGCTGTTCAGGCACAAGACAAAACGGCCAGTCAGCTTTCTACCTGGTCTATTGGCGTAAATGCAGGTGTGTTGTCTCCAATTTCTCCGCTAGGAGGTAAAAACGACTTTTCTAATTGGAAAAGTGATTTAGGATATGGTTTATATATTAAAAAACAACTTACCCCATATTTCTCGCTACGTTTAGATGGAGTTAGAGGTAAATTAAAAGGAGACAATTCAAAAGCATTTGATGGTGGAGCAGTGATCACCAGTCCAACTACTGGTTTTGAAACTAATCTTGAATATTCAGGTAGCTTAAATGCTGTGGTAAACTTGTTTAACATTAGTATGTTTAATAGCAACAGCGCGGTACAGCTATATGCATCAGGTGGTGCTGGTTTAGCTGGTTATAAAGTAAAAACTTCTACCAACGGTGGTGGTTTAACAGATTACGCAGGTGGGAAGACCATTAGCGAATTGATTATTCCTGTAGGATTGGGCGCTAAGTTTAAGGTGGCCGAAAAAGTTAACCTTGATTTAGGTTGGACTGTAAACTTTGTGGATGGCGATAACCTTGATGGTACTTATCGTGGTAGTAATGATAAATACAATTACGCATATGCAGGTTTAGAATTTTCTTTAGGTCAAGGAAAACAATTGGCATGGCATAACCCAGTAGCTTTAACTTATGATGAGGCATTGCGCGCTAAGCAAACAGCTGATGCACTGAAAAGTGATTTAGATGCGCAAAAAGCTGAAAATGCAAGGTTGAAAACTGAAGTAGGCGCATTGTCGACTGATAGTGACGGTGACGGTGTTTCTGATAAGTTTGATAAATGCCCAGGTACGCCTTCGGGAGTTGTTGTGGATGGTTCTGGTTGTCCATTGAAAGTCCCTGCACCTGTTGTTCAGGAAAAAGTAATCATCACTGAGGCTGATCGTAAAGTAGTTGCTGATGCGATTAAAAACTTAGAATTTGATTTAGGTAAAGCAACTATACGTGCAAAATCTTATCCTACATTAGATCGTGTTGCTGCGCTTTTGGTGGAGAAAAACTTCAGCTTAAAATTAGCAGGTCATACAGATAATACAGGATCTGCAGCTTTAAACATGAGATTGTCTAAAGATAGAGCGGAATCTGTTAAAGGATATTTAGTAGGTAAAGGTGCAAATCCTTCCAGAATCGAAGCTACAGGCTACGGTATGGCGCAACCTATTGCAACTAATAAAACTGCTGCTGGCCGTCAGCAAAATAGAAGGGTAGAATTTACTTTGTTCTAGCCTAACACGGTATCCGGTTTAAAAAGCCTTCCTAATTTATTTATTTAGGGAGGCTTTTTTTGTGCAAAAATTTTTAAAGAATTGTATTTGCATTATAGATTTTAATTCGATAGCTTTGTTATGCAAGCATAGTATTTAATGAAACAACAGGAAACAATTGATTATTTTTTAAAAGTGGTTTGGCAGAATGTATCGAATGCATACAATCAGATTGCCTCGGGGTTTGGCATTACACAAGCCATCGGCTATGTACTCATAAATATTGATAAAGAAGGAACTGCCGTTTCTCAGCTGGCCGGCCTGCTGGGAGTAAAGGCAACCAGCTTGTCAAGAATGCTAAACAATATGGAAGAATTGGGGTTAATATACAGAGAAACGGCTTCCAGCGATAAGCGTTCAGTAAAAGTTTATCTGACCGAGCTTGGTTATGAAAAACGAAAAATGGCCAAAGGTGTGGTAATTGATTTTAATGAATACCTGGCTAAAAACCTGACTGTAGCTGAGAAGAATAACCTTTTGGTAACCTTGCAGAAATTGAACAAACTTACATTGGCATATAAAATTCCGGTAGAAGATGATGAACAAAAAAATAAATAGAGTAGCGGTATTGGGCTCTGGTATTATGGGGTCCCGTATTGCTTGTCACTTTGCAAACATTGGGGTAGAAGTACTTTTGCTTGATATTGCAGCGAAAGAAGGCGATAAAAACAGCATCGTAAACACTGCTTTACAAACTGCTGTAAAGACAAACCCTTCTCCGATATATTCTAAAAAAGTTCTGAATAAGATTGCAACTGGGAATTTTGAAGATGATATGTCTAAAATTGCCAGTTACGATTGGATCATTGAGGTGGTTATCGAAAATCTGGACATCAAGAAAAAGGTTTTTGAACAGGTAGAGCAATTCCGTAAACCGGGAACATTGGTGACTTCAAATACTTCGGGTATTCCAATTCATTTGATGGCTGAAGGACGTTCAGAAGATTTTAAAGCAAATTTCTGCGGAACGCACTTTTTTAATCCGCCACGTTATTTGAGGTTACTCGAAATTATACCTACACCGCATACTAAGCCGGAGCTGGTAGATTTTCTAATGCATTATGGAGATAAATTTTTAGGTAAAACAACGGTTTTATGTAAAGATACACCAGCATTTATTGCCAATAGGGTTGGGGTATATTCCATTATGGCTTTGCTGCATTTGGTGGAGAAAATGGAGTTAACGGTGGAAGAGGTAGATAAATTTACTGGGCCGGCTTTGGGCAGACCTAAATCGGCAACATTCCGTACTACAGATGTGGTAGGTTTAGATACTATGATTAAGGTGTCTAAAGGGCTTTACGATAATTGTCCTGATGATAAAGCGCATGACTTGTTTAAACTTCCTGCTTATGTAGAAAAGATGGAAGCCAACAAATGGTTGGGTGATAAAACCGGGCAGGGTTTCTATAAAAAAACAAAATCTGCCGAAGGCAAAACAGAAATATTAGCCTTGGATTTAAAAGCGCTGGAATACCGTCCGCAGGTTAAAGTTAAATCAGCTACGTTGGATTTGACTAAGCCGATTGAGAATGTGCGCGATAGGATGAAAGTGTTTGCGGCGGGAAAAGATAAAGCTGGCGAGTTATTCAGAGCTTCTTTCTTTGGTCTGTTTGAATATGTGTCTGATCGTATTCCAGAGATTTCTGATGAATTGTATAGAATTGATGATGCCATGCGTGCCGGTTTTGGATGGGACTTAGGTCCGTTTGAGGTTTGGGATGCTGTTGGTGTTGCTGAGGCAATCGAAGGCATGAAAAAGTATGGACATGAGGCTGCGGCCTGGGTTCATGAAATGCTTGCTGCCGGAAATACTTCGTTTTACAAGGTAGAGGATGGGATAAGGAAATATTATGATATTCCTTCTAAAAGCTATAAAGCTGTTCCTGGTGCCGATGAATTTATTATTCTCGACAACTTAAGAGCCAATAAAGTGATCTGGAAAAACTCCGGAGCTTCTATTATTGACCTGGGTGATGGTATCATCAATGTAGAGTTCCACTCTAAAATGAATACCATTGGTGGGGACACTTTGCAAGCCATCAATAAAGCCATTGATATGGCAGAAAAAGATTATAGAGGGGTTGTGATTGGTAATGACGGGGCAAACTTCTCGGCAGGTGCCAATGTGGGGATGATCTTTATGATGGCAGTTGAGCAGGAATGGGAAGAATTGAATCTGGCCATCAGAATGTTCCAGAATACCTCTATGCGGATTAGATATTCGTCTATTCCGGTAGTGGTTGCTCCTCATAATTTAACATTGGGTGGTGGTTGTGAGTTTAGCTTACATGCCGATCATGTGCAGTTGAATGCCGAGACTTATATGGGATTGGTGGAGTTTGGTGTAGGTGTAATCCCTGGTGGGGGCGGTACAAAGGAATTCGCCCTGCGTGCATCTGATGAATATAAAGATGATCAGATTGTGCAAAATGTATTGAAAGATCGTTTCCTGACCATAGGTATGGCTAAAGTTTCTACTTCTGCTGTAGAGGCTTTTGAGTTGGGATATTTGCAAAAAGATAAATATTCGATCAGTATGAACCGGAGCAGGTTAATTGCCGATGCCAAGGCTAAGGCGATTGAACTGGCTGATGCTGGATATACACAACCGGTAAGGCGTAAAGACATTAGGGTTTTAGGTAAACAGGGTTTAGGTATTGTTTACGCCGGTGCCAATACCATGTATTCGGGTCATTACATTTCTGAGCATGATAAGAAGATTTCTGAGAAGTTGGGCTGGGTAATGTGTGGTGGTGATCTTTCATCGCCAACGGAGGTAACAGAGCAGTATTTGCTGGATCTGGAAAGAGAAGTTTTCTTATCGCTTTGTGGAGAGCGTAAGACTTTAGAGCGGATACAGAGTATTGTAACCAAGGGTAAACCATTAAGAAACTAATTAGCTTAATAAAAAGATAAGACATGCAAGAAGCATATATTATAGCAGGATATCGTACCGCAGTGGGCAAGGCCCCTCGTGGTGTATTTCGTTTTACAAGAGCTGATGATTTGGCTGCAGAAGTAATCAGAGCACTGGTAGCTTCGGTACCTAATCTGGATAAGGAACAAATTGATGATGTAATTGTTGGGAATGCGACGCCTGAGGCCGAGCAGGGATTGAATATAGCCCGTATGATCTCGTTGATGGGATTGGATACGGATAAAGTGCCGGGTGTTACTGTAAACAGGTATTGCGCATCGGGGCTGGAAACTATTGCTACTGCCGTTGCCAAGATTAAAAGTGGAATGGCGGATTGTATTATCGCCGGTGGTGTTGAAGTGATGTCGGGTATGCCTTTTGGTGGTTGGAAAATTGTTCCAAATGCTGATGTGGCAAAAACAAATCCGGATTGGTATTGGGGAATGGGCTTAACTGCGGAAGCGGTAGCAAAGGAATACAATGTGAATAGGGAAGACCAGGATTTATTTTCTTTCCAATCTCACCAGAAAGCGGTAGAAGCCATTAAAAATGGTCATTTGAAAGATGGGGTATTGCCGATTACAGTGAATGAAAATTACCTGGATGCGGATATGAAAAAGAAAACCCGCAGTTATGTTGTGGATACCGATGAGGGACCACGTGCAGATACTTCAGTAGAGAAGCTAGCTAAATTAAAGCCTGTTTTTGCTGCGGATGGTTGTGTTACAGCGGGTAATTCTTCGCAGACTTCAGATGGTGCTGCTTTTGTACTGGTGGTGTCTGAAAAGAAAATGAAAGAACTGGGTGTTGAGCCTATTGCGCGTTTAGTGAGTTATGGAATTGCTGGTGTACCGCCACGTATTATGGGGATTGGACCAATTTATGCGATTCCTAAAGCCTTAAAACAGGCGGGGATGACGCTTGATCAGATAGATTTAATTGAGCTGAATGAAGCTTTTGCTTCTCAATCACTTGCTATTGTAAGGGATTTGCACATCAATCCAGATATTTTAAATGTGAATGGTGGCGCGATTGCTTTAGGACACCCGCTAGGATGTACCGGAGCTAAGTTATCAGTGCAAATATTTAATGAATTAAAAAGAAGGAAACAGAAATACGGAATGGTGACGATGTGCGTAGGTACAGGTCAAGGTGCAGCCGGTATTTTTGAAATGCTTTAATATTATAGAAAACATGGAAGCTACAGACAAGAAAACAATTAAAGGTGGCGAGTTTTTGATCACAGAAACCACTTATCAGGATGTATTTATTCCTGAAGAATTTGATGAAGAGCAAAAGATGATTGCACAAACCTGCCGGGATTTTTTGGCGGCAGAGGTGTTTCCTAATCTTGATCGTATTGATGCTCAGGAAGAAGGATTGATGCCTTCATTGATGGATAAAGCCGGTGAGTTGGGTATTTTAGGTGTTTCGATACCAGAGGTGTACGGAGGTTTTGGGAAGGACTTTAATACTTCTATGTTGGTGGCTGATGTGGTTGGTGCCGGGCATTCTTTTGCCGTAGCGCTATCGGCACATACAGGAATTGGTACTTTGCCTATTCTGTATTATGGAACAGACGAACAGAAAAATAAATATATTCCTAAGTTGGGAACGGGGGAGTGGAAAGCAGCTTATTGCTTAACTGAACCTAATTCGGGTTCGGATGCGAATTCGGGTAAAACCAAAGCTAAGTTATCTGCCGATGGTAAGCATTATGTGATCAATGGTCAGAAAATGTGGATCACCAATGGTGGCTTTGCTGATATCTTTATTGTTTTTGCGAAGATTGATGATGATGCAAATCTAACTGCTTTTATTGTAGAGCGGGAGTTTGGTGGCATTACCATGAATCCGGAAGAGCATAAAATGGGCATTAAAGGTTCGTCGACCAGACAGGTGTTCTTTAACGATTGCCCTGTACCGGTTGAGAACATGCTTTCTGAGCGTCAGAACGGGTTTAAGATTGCCGTTAATATTTTGAATATTGGGAGGATTAAATTGGCTGCAGCTGCAATTGGGGCTTCTAAAGCAGTAATTGATACAGCTGTGAATTACTCAAATGAGCGGATTCAGTTTGATCGTCAGATTTCTAAATATGGCGCGATCAGGTATAAACTAGCCGAAATGGCAACTAAAGTTTATGCTGTTGAATCTGCAAATTATCGTGCGGGCCAGAATATCGATGATGCTTATGAAACCTTGGTTGCTGGCGGCATGGATGCGGGTAAAGCGAAGTTAAAATCTACGGAGCAGTTCGCTGTCGAATGTGCGATATTGAAGGTTTGGGGTTCTGAAGCTTTGGATTATGTGGTGGATGAAGGTGTGCAGATTTATGGTGGTATGGGCTTTTCTGCCGAGGCACCAATGGACAGGGCATATCGCGATGCAAGGATCAACAGGATATTTGAGGGTACGAATGAGATCAATAGGTTGTTGACGGTGGATATGATGTTGAAGCGGGCGATGAAAGGTGAGTTGGATTTGATGACGCCTGCTACTGCTGTTGCAGCTGAATTGATGTCGATCCCTGATTTTGGAGAAGAAGACGATACGCTTTTTGCTGCTGAGAAAAAGATCATTAAAAATCTGAAAAAAGCAACCTTAATGGTTGCAGGTGCTGCAGTGCAGAAACTGATGATGAGCTTATCTAAAGAGCAGGAAATATTGATGAATATTGCAGATATGGCGAGTTATGTATATGTGGCTGAATCGGCAATGTTGCGTACGGAGAAACTGGTAAGCCTACGTGGAGAAGCGGCTTGTGAAGGTCAGCTGAATATGATGCGTATATATTTTGTTGAAGCGGTTGATGCAGTTCAGAAGGCGGGTAAAGAGGCTTTATGGGCTTTTGCAGAGGGCGATGAGCAGCGTATGATGATGGTAGGCTTGAAAAGGTTTACTAAAATGGAAGCTTTTAATGTCAAAGATGCTCGTCAAAAGGTGGCACAGCAATTGATCGCTGCTAATAAGTATTGTTATTAAAAATAGACGATTTATTAAAGAAACGATTCATAATTAAAACTGGAAGGCCCGTAATCTGATTGCGGGCTTTTTTTTGTACTACGGTTGTCGGGCGAAAATTGTTAAAATTGGTTAAAAATTGCGCCATCGGCAATAAAAGACTATTTTTGTGAATTATGTTAAAAACCAGTGTCTTGTTCGGGCTTTTTCTGTTGGCGGTAGCTTTTGTTGCCTGCAAAAAAGAAGTGCCTTATGATCAGGCAAAAGAGCTGGAAATTGACGATGAAATGATTGTCAAGTATATGGCAGATAGTAACGTTACGCTCACAAAGCATAGTTCCGGTTTGTATTATAACATCATTAACCCGGGGACCGGAACTGAAGTTACCAATACAGATACCATTTATGCTAAGTATACTTTGAAAGTTTTAAGAGACTCTGTTGTTCGGGCCAAAAGCCAGGATAGTACTTTTAAGTTCATGCTTCCCGGTTACATAGAAGGCTGGAAAATAGGTGTTGGCTTAATCAAATCAGGTGGCCAAATCCGTATGGTTATTCCATCTGCTTTGGGTTATAAGCAAAGACCTGTAACATCACCTGTTATTCCACCAAACTCAATATTAGATATTACTTTATCAATAGTTAAAATAAGAAAACCCCAATGATTAAAAAGTTATCATTATATGCCTTTGCCTTGTTAGGCTGTTTAGTTCTATTCAATTCATGTAAAAAGGAGTATGAATCTATTGAAGATGTAGATAAGCGTGCGATAGCGGATTACATTGCTAAAAATAACCTGGTTGGGGTTAAAGATACATTGGGTTATAGTTATCAAATCATTACTCCTGGTACTGGCGCTGCGGTTGCTAATACAGACTCGGTATATTATACTTATGATTTTAAACGTGCAAATGGCGTTTCGATCATTAAAAATGGCGATTACCAAATTCCAGGAACATTTTTAGGCTATACTGATAGGTTTAGTTTTAAGACTATACCAGGGGTTAGACTTACCTTAGCTAAACTAAAAAAAGGTGGTACTGCAAGGATTATTCTACCATCGAGCATGGCATTTGGTAAAAATGGAAACACGGCTTTGGGAGTTGAGTCGAATGAAATCATTATAGTTGAGTTGGCTTTGGTTAATCTTGATCACCAGTATCAAGTAGATAACTTTTTGATCAATAAATTTGTTACTGCTAATAGTTTGACGACTGTTAAACCGACTAATAGGATTCAATATATTGTTTCAAGTGTGGGTACAGGTGCAGATATCTTGCCGACATCGAAAATAAAAGTAAAGTATACAGGACGATTGCTAAATGGAACTGTGTTTGATTCTTCTACTGATGGTGTGGAGTTTAATCTTGATGAGGTAATTCAAGGCTGGACATTAGGTATTCCTGGAAATGTAAAAGTAGGTGGAAAGATTAGACTGCTGATTCCTTCTGATTTAGCTTATGGTAAGTCTGCTCAAACTGATGGAATTGGAAATACGACTATTCCTGGAAACTCTTGTCTTGATTTCGATATTGAAGTGATAAGTCTAACGGCTCCTTAAAATATTATTTAGCTAAAGCAGTTTTAAATACGCTTAAAACTCTTTCTCTTGCAAAAGCATGTTCAACTATAGGTAGGACATGCTTTTGTTGTTTTAACTCGGGTACCCAGTAGTTAATATATTCGTTTTTGGGGTCGAATTTTTTAGCCTGGAGTTCTGGATTAAATACCCTAAAGTAAGGTGCCGCATCGTTTCCGCATCCACAAGCCCATTGCCAGCCACCAACATTGCTGGCTTGATCATAATCCAATAGCTTTTCTGCAAAATAAGCTTCGCCCCAGCGCCAATCTATCAAAAGGTGCTTAGTTAAAAAGCTAGCCACTACCATTCTCACCCGATTGTGCATATAGCCGGTTTTATTGAGTTGGCGCATTCCTGCATCTACTAATGGATATCCAGTATTGCCTTTGCACCAGCTTTCAAAATCAGCTTCATTATTGATCCACTGTATATTGTCGTATGCTGGTTTGAAGGATTGATGGGCAGTATGCGGGAAATGCCAGAGGATCATCATATAGAAATCTCGCCAGGCTAGTTCGGATAACCATTTTTCTGCACCTTGCCTTAATGCTTGCCGCGTTGCTTTACGGATGCTAATGGTTCCAAAACGTAGATGTAGGCCGATATGTGTGGTTGCATCTTGGGCAGGGCAATCTCTGTTGCGCTCATATGCCTGTAGTTTTGTTTCAAAGCTTTTGGCCGGAAATATTTGTGGAGAACGCTCAAAACCTAAGTCCTGAAGTGTTGGATTCTTTTCTGTTTGTATAGGAAGCAGGTGGTCGATGTATTTCTTTATCGGATAGGCTTTGCTGTAAAAAGGCTGTAGCTTTTGTCGCCATTGACGGAAGTATGGAGTGAATACGGTGTAAGGTTTTCCATCTGCTTTGCAGATCTCATTCCTTTCGAAGATGACCTGATCCTTAAACGTTTTGAATAATATACCTTTTATCGTTAGCTGCTGTGCTACTGCTTCATCCCTTTTACGGGCGTAAGGTTCATAGTCATGATTAGTGTAGACTTCCTTAACTGTATAGGTGTCCAATATTTCATTCCAGGCTTGTTCGGGCGTTCCATATTTTATCTGTATGGTGGAGTTAAATTGGCTTAAATTTGATTGAAGTTGCAGAAGCGTGTCGTAAATAAACGTTACACGGGCATCATCCCTATTGGGTAGTTTTGAAAGTATATTTTTGTCGAATATAAATAGTAGTAAAACAGGGTAGTTCCCTTTTAATGCATGGTACAATGCCGCATTGTCTGCTATTCTTAAATCCCTACGTAACCAACAAATGCTTATCTCTTTTTTCATGAAATTGTTTTCAGGCGTAAATATCGGATAAGGCATCGAAAAGTTGCGTGTATTTAAATTTAAAATCAGCTGATAATAGCTTTTGGGCTGAAGTATTTGAACTGATGAATACGACATCGCTCATTTCTCCGAGGATCATTTTGAGTACTCTTTCTGGTACATGAAAAGGCCACACGGGGCGGGCGAGCTTATGGGCGATGGTTTTTGTTAATGTAGCATTGGTTACGGGAAATGGCGCGCATGCATTGTAGGCGCCAGCCATTAATGGGCTTTCTACAGCATTTTTGTACATCGCGATGATGTCGTCAAGATGGATCCAGGGGACCCACTGCTTGCCTGTGCCTAAGGGGGCTCCGAGAAAGAACTTAATTGGCCTTTCAAGGGATGCGAGTGCACCTTCACCTTTTGCCAGTATAACGCCCGTTCTGAATTTTACAATTCTTAAACCCAGGTATTTGCCTTTGTCTACCGCGTCTTCCCATTGTTTACAGCATTGGGCCATGAAGCCATAGCCAGGAGGGCTATCTTCGGTAAGAATTTCATCCCCACAATCGCCATAGTAACCAACAGCGGAGGCGGAGATAAAAGTGCTTACATCGGCATTGCTTTCTTTTATGGTTTTGTAGAGCAATTGGGTGGACAGCACCCTGCTATCGATGATTTGTTGCTTGCGCTTTGGGGTCCATCGTTGTTGGGCAATATTCTCTCCGGCCAAATGGATGATTGTATTCACACCTGTCATGCAATTTGCATCAATATGGCCACTGTATACATCCCATAGGAAAACGGCTACGCCTGGAATGTCTCTCAATCTTCTACTGAGCACTGATACGGTGTGTCCTGATTCTTGTAAGGTCTTGATTAGTTTTTTACCTATCATGCCCGTTGCTCCGGTTATCAAAATTCGCTTGTTCATCTGCAGAGGGTTTTAGGTTAGATAAATACAGCATAAAGAAGTTAAAACAATTAGCACCTTATTTAGGTATTGTTTGTTTGACGCTGTGCATTATTGGTTCTTGTATAACTACTTGAGTTGTGATTTGGTTTGTTAAATTATCTTTTTTTAGTAAATATTTTGTTCTGCTTATGTAAAGATTGCCGTAATATTAGTTTTAGGATAAAAAATGGCATATTTTTGAAATATATAGTATAGGTTTAGTCTGGAAATTAATGAGGAACAAGAAAATATTAGTTTGGTTTAGAAACGATCTCCGCTTACACGACAATGAAATGTTGGTTGAGGCAATCGCTAAATCTGACAGTATTTTACCCGTTTATTTTTTTGACCCACGTTACTTTGAAAATACCAGGTTTGGTACGGTTAAGACTGGTGCTTATCGGGCAGGTTTTCTACTGGAGAGTGTATTGGCTTTAAGAAATACTTTCCGTAAAATGGGCGGTAATATTTTACTGGTTCATGGCAAGCCTGAGGATCACATCAAAGAATTAGTGGAACAATTTGATATTGCAGAGGTTTACCATCATCGTGAGGTTGGGCCAGAAGAGACTTTGATTTCGGATGATGTAGAAGATCTTTTGTGGGAACTTAAAATTAACCTTAAGCACTTTATCGGTCATACCTTATACAATAAAGAAGATCTTCCTTTCCCTATAAAGGATATTCCTGATGTTTTTGCACAGTTTAAAAAGAAAACAGAAAGAGATGCGAGTGTTAAAGCATGTTTCTTATCTCCAGAAGAGATTACGTTTGTTGAAAATGAGAACTGGGGCGAATTACCTTCCTTAACTGAATTAGGTTTTGCAGAAAATGATAACGATTTCAGTGCGACATACGCTGTTGGAGGTGAAGAGGCTGGACTAGAGCATTTGAAAATGTTGTTGGCGGACGGTGCTGATATTTACCTAAAAACAAATGGTAAATCTAGTGTTGATAAGCCTGGGTTTTCTTCTCATTTATCGGCTTGGTTGACTTTTGGCTGTTTGTCACCTAGGAAGGTGTATTGGCAAGTTAAAGATGCTGAGCGTGAATTTGGAAGTAATGCTAATTTTAATCAAATGCTGTTGGGTCTGTTGTGGAGGGATTACTACAGGTTTATGTTTAAAAAGCATGGTATTGCCTTTTTTCAGGAAAAGAATCTGGAAAATGATATCATCGCGGCAACTGCAGCAATTGATCCTGCTTTGGAAAATTGGAAAACTGGTCATACCGGAAATCCAATTGTTGACAAGTACATGAAGGATCTGAATGATACCGGTTTTATTCCGCATCCTGGCAGATTATTAGTGGCTACATTCCTTATTCATATACTAGGAGTTCATTGGACTTGTGGTGCTGCATATTTTGAAGAAAAGCTGATCGATTATGCACCTGCGAGTAATTGGGGGAATTGGGCAAGTGTGGCCGGTGTAGATAAAGATACCAAGTCGAAAAACGGATTTGATCTGAGTAAGCAAATTAAAATTCTTGATATAGCTATTTCTGATAGCCCATCTTTTGCTTAGTTGATAAAAGTGTGGAATCTCGGAATTCGACATTCTTACAAAGGATCGGTTGAGCCCTTTAAAGAATGTTTGTCATATGGTCGATTTTCTTAAAGAATTATAAAGAAAATTGCCTGTTTTATAAGGTAAAATCCTAATTTTGCTTCAATATAGCATACTTAAACATAATGGATAATTTATCTTATCTCAGCGGCGCAAACGCCGAATACATAGAGTCCTTATACCAATCTTATAAAGAAGATGCGAATTCGGTAGAATTTGGCTGGCAGAAATTTTTTGAAGGCTTTGACTTTGGCAGAGATTCTTCGGGTGCTGCTGTTAGTTCTGAAGCTCCAGAGCACTTTTTAAAAGAGGTTAATGTGTTAAACATGATCAATGGTTACCGCCAACGTGGTCATTTGTTTACGCATACTAACCCGGTTAGAGAAAGACGTCAGCATTTACCAACATTGGATATTGAAAACTTTGGCTTAGCTAAATCTGATTTAGATACTGTTTTTAATGCAAGTGTTGAATTGGGTATTGGTGCTGCGAAATTGAGTGACATTGTTGCTTTCTTAAAGCAAACTTATTGCCGCTCGATAGGTGCTGAGTATAAATATGTGCGTACGCCTGAAGTGCTTTCCTGGATTGAGCGCAAAATGGAAAGTGTTCGCAACACACCGAATTTCTCTATTGATGAAAAGAAACGGATGTTGACGAAGCTGAATGAGGCCGTTTGTTTTGAGAATTTCCTGGGTACCAAGTTTCTTGGTCAGAAAAGATTCTCATTGGAAGGTGCTGAAGCATTGATTCCTGCGCTGGATTCAGTAATTGAAAAAGGTGCTGCAGTTGGAATTGAAGAATTTGTAATTGGTATGGCGCATAGGGGACGTTTGAACGTTCTGGCTAATATCATGCAAAAATCATATAAAGATATTTTTGCTGAGTTTGAAGGTAAGGCCTATAGTGCGGAATCTCCATTTGGAGGTGACGTTAAATACCACCTTGGTTATTCAACAGATGTGACCACAAATGATGGTAAGAGTGTCCACCTGAGTCTCTGCCCGAACCCTTCTCACCTGGAAACAGTGAATGGAGTGGTTGAAGGAATGACCAGATCTAAAATTGATTTTAAATATGGTGGGGATGATGCCCGTATTGCGCCTATTTTGATCCATGGTGATGCTTCGGTTGCTGGACAAGGCATCGTTTACGAAGTGATCCAGATGGCTGGTTTGGATGGTTATAAAACAGGTGGTACTATTCACTTGATCATTAACAACCAAATTGGTTTTACTACAAACTTTAAAGATGCCCGTACCAGTACTTACTGTACCGATATCGCAAAAGTAACTTTGTCGCCAGTATTCCATGTGAATGGTGATGACGTGGAGGCTTTGGTTTATGCGATTAACCTGGCTATGGAATATCGTCAGAAATATAAAAATGACGTATTCATTGATATTTTATGTTACCGTAGGTTTGGGCACAACGAATCTGATGAGCCTAAATTTACGCAACCGTTGCTTTATAAAGCAATAGAGCAACATGCCAACTCAAGAGATATTTATATCGAACAATTGGTAAAAGAAGGATCAATCGAAGCAAGTGTTGCCAAAGACATGGAAAAAGCATTCCGTGCGTTTTTGCAGGAACGTTTAAATGAAGCGAAAGCAATTACTTCTACTTATCAGGACGTGAAGTTTGGTGGTGCATGGTCTGATATGCGTATCGCTACGCCTAAAGATTTTGAAAGCTCGCCAAGTACTGCTGTTAAGGAATCTACTTTATTGGAGATTGCTAAAAGAATAAGCACATTACCGAGTGATAAAAAGTTCTTTAAGAAAATTGAGAAGCTTTTTGAAGAGCGTAGTAAAATGGCCAACACTACCCATGTATTTGATTGGGCTATGGGCGAGCAACTGGCTTATGGTACTTTACTTGCGGAAGGAAAAAGAGTACGTTTAAGCGGACAGGATGTTGAACGCGGTACTTTCTCTCACCGTCATGCGGTATTGACTTTAGAAAATTCGGAAGAAGAATATATCCCATTGGCAAATATCTCTGACCAACAAGCTCCGTTTGACATTTACAACTCGCATTTGTCTGAGTATGGTGTTTTAGGTTTTGAGTATGGTTACGCTATGGCTAACCCTAATGCCTTAACGATTTGGGAAGCTCAATTTGGTGACTTCTTTAACGGTGCACAAATTGTTGTGGATCAATATATCGCCAGTGCGGAAACGAAATGGCAACGTGAAAACGGATTGGTAATGTTATTGCCTCATGGTTATGAAGGACAAGGTCCTGAGCACTCATCTGCAAGGATTGAGCGTTTTATGGAGCTTTGTGCAGATTACAACATGCAGGTAACCAACTGTACTACTCCTGCAAACTTCTTCCATGCTTTACGCAGACAGTTTAAACGTGATTTTAGAAAACCTTTGGTGGTGTTTACGCCTAAGAGTTTATTGCGTCATCCAATGTGTGTTTCGCCATTGGTAGATTTCACAGAAGGAAAATTCCAGGAAGTAATTGCGGATACGAACTTAAAAGCTGCTGACGTTACAAGAGTATTGTTCTGTAGTGGTAAGATTTATTACGAATTATTAGAAAAACAGCAAAAAGAGCAAATTAAGGATGTAGCTATTGTTCGTGTTGAACAATTATACCCTACGCCATTAGAGCAGATGGAAGCTGTATATCGCAAATATAAAAATGCTAAAGAAGCACTATGGGTTCAGGAAGAGCCTGAGAACATGGGTGCATGGCCATATTTGTTGCGTAGACTTAGAAAAACATCTTTCAATGATATTGAAGTAATCTCGAGAAAAGAAAGTAGCAGTACAGCTACTGGTTATGCAAAACAACATGCAGATCAGCAAGCTTACATCTTGGCTAAAGCTTTTGAGATGAAGGTTTCTGAAGGTGATGAAAAAATAGCTAAAAAGTCTGTGAGTAAAGTATTTAATGTAGATTAGAAAAAATAATACAACTGTTATGAGTATAGAAATAAAAGTTCCGCCAGTAGGCGAGTCAATAACCGAAGTTGTTTTATCCCGTTGGGTGAAAAATGATGGTGATGTAGTAGAAATGGATGAGGTGATAGCAGAATTAGAATCTGATAAAGCAACATTCGAATTAACTGCAGAACAAGCCGGAACTTTAAAAACAGTAGCAGCTGAAGGTGATACTTTAGCTATTGGTGCTGTAGTTTGCAAAATTGAAGATGGTGGCGCTGCACCAAAAGCGGCGGCTGCTCCTGCTGCTGAAAAACCAGCTGCTGTGGCTGATAAAGCTGCTGCTCCGGTGGCAGAAAAATCAGGCGAAAGCTATGCAACTGGTACGCCATCGCCTTCGGCTGGCAAAATTTTGGCCGAGAAAGGTGTTGATGCTGGTTCTGTTAAAGGAACTGGTGTTGATGGAAGAATTACCAAAGAGGATGCATTGAATGCACAGAAGTCTGCACCAGCGGCTAAAGCTGAGGCACCTAAAGCTGCTGTTGCTGCTCCTATTGCAGGTTCAAGAAATGAGCGCAGAGAAAAAATGTCGCCATTGCGCAAAACAGTAGCAAAACGTTTGGTTACTGTTAAAAATGAAACAGCTATGTTAACCACATTTAATGAGGTGAACATGAAGCCAATCATGGATCTGCGTGGAAAATATAAAGATCAGTTTAAAGAGAAATTTGGTGTAGGTTTAGGTTTCATGAGCTTCTTTACTAAAGCGGTTTGTGAGGCATTGAAAGATTTCCCTGCAGTAAATGCTCGTATTGACGGTGAGTCTGTTGTTTACAACGAGTTTGCTGATATCTCTATCGCTGTGTCTGCTCCTAAAGGTTTGGTAGTTCCGATTATCAGAAATGCAGAAAGCATGAGCCTTGCTCAAATTGAGAAAACAGTAGTTGAGTTGGCTACAAAAGCACGTGATAGCAAATTGACTTTAGAGGAAATGACAGGTGGTACATTCACCATCACCAATGGTGGTGTGTTTGGATCAATGATGTCTACTCCAATCATCAATGCACCTCAGTCGGCTATTTTAGGAATGCACAATATTATTGAGCGTCCGATTGCTGAAAAAGGTGAAGTTGTTGTCCGTCCGATGATGTATTTGGCATTATCTTATGACCACAGAATCATCGATGGAAGAGAGTCAGTTGGCTTCCTGGTTAGGGTTAAACAACTCCTTGAAGATCCTGCAAGATTATTATTAGGCGTTTAGTCTACGATTGTAAAGAAAGGACCCGTATTTATTGCGGGTCTTTTTTTGATTTAAGCATTTCTATTTTTTTATCATTATGCAATCCCTTGGGTTGATTGTAATTCAATTCTTTTCCCTGTGAAAAAATATTATTTCCTTCTTTTTTTATTAATTTTTTCAATAAAATTAAGCGCACAACAAAAAACAATAATTTCTACACAAGAGCCTAAAATTGGCAAAAGTATTTTCGGTAATGAGGTGAAAAGAAATTTCTCGAGAAAGGGAGACTTCTTTGTGATGTGGGGGTATAACCATTCCTGGTATGCGAAAAGCGATATCAACTTTAAGGGGCCGGGTTATGATTTTACGCTTAGAGATGTTGTAGCTCATGATAGACAAACTAAATTGACCTGGAAATATCTGGATCCAAAATCGCTAAGTATACCTCAATTTAATTTCCACTTTGGTTATTTTATCAAGGATAACTACAGTATCTCTTTGGGCTGGGACCACATGAAATATGTGATGGATATTCCACAAACGGTGAAGATTGACGGACATATTGATCCTACTATATCTAATCCAGGCATTCCAACAGGTAGCTATGCTGGAGTATATAATGGTGAAATGCTAACTGTAAATCCTGATATGTTAACATTTGAGCACACAGATGGTTTAAACTACGCTAGTGTGGAGTTGGAAAGATATGATGATATTTGGGTTCCCCGTTCGCAGCGTACTTCATTAACTATGGAGACTGGAATTGGTGCTGGTTTAGTAGTGCCTAGAACTGACGTTCGTTTATTTAAGGTAGGAGAAAACAATTACTGGAATGTTGCAGGTTGGGGTATTTCTGCTAAGCTTGGGTTTAAGTTATATATGACTAAAGCACTTTACTTACAAAACAGTACAAAGGTTGGTTATATTGACCTGACTAAAATCCACACTACAGGCAGAAATGATGTAGATGGCGCAAGTCAAAATATTAAATATATTCAGAATTATACGGTGCTAGGTTTTCAATTCTAGTATCCAATAGCTGTATCGTAAATTCAGGACGACAGCATAAAAAGGGTTGTATCATGCAAATGATACAACCCTTTTTATTTTTGTTTTATATTTTAGCGCTTTGATCCGATCCTAAACATATGAAACACTTTATTTTTACTTTTCTTCTTTCTCTTTTTGTACTGAGTGGTTTTGCACAGCATGTAAACCAAAACTCTGGCTGGTTCTTGTTTTTGAATGGTACCAAGCTTAATGATAAGTGGGGATTGCATTTGGACGTTCAACTAAGATCTGCTGATCACTGGGATGGGGTTCAGAATTTTCTGTTCAGACCGGGAGCAACCTATTATATCAACAAAAATAGCAATGCGACTCTTGGGTATTTGCTGGCAAATACCTATTTAAAAGGTGATGGTTTGGCTGATAATACGTTGACAGAGCACCGCATTTGGGAACAATATATCTATACGCATAAAATTAAACCAATTTATGCACAGCATCGTTTTAGGTTGGAGCAACGTTTTGCGGAAACTGCTACCGGGGATGTCTTTTCACAACGACTACGGTATTTTGTGAGGTTTGTGCTTCCTTTTTCTGATCCCAAAGTTCCATTTGTTAAAGGACCATTTGTGGCCTTACAAAATGAATTGTTTTTCAATGTTCAAAACATTGACAAGCTAAATGGTAGACTGTTTGATCAAAACAGGGCATATGGTGCCGTAGGTTACCGATTTAGCAAGCGCTTTGATGTAGAGGCAGGCTACCTAAACCAATTTATTGATGGTCGTACAAGGAATACGACCAATAACGCAATTCAATTGGCTGTTTATACCCGGTTTTAGTTGGCTAATTTTGTCTTAATGTAGAAGTTTGGATCTGCTTTAAAGGATTCATTACTGATGGCTTTGTCTATGGTAATGCTTTTCCAATTGGTAGATGGTGTGATCAAACTGAAACTAGCCGGCTTTAGCGTTACTTTCACTGGCATGTCGAAATCCTTTACATCAGCTACCCATCTATATTTAAGTAGACCATTGGTGATTTGATATTCGAGTACTGGAATTTGAGCATGGCGCAGGTATTGGTCAAAAATCTTGCTTAGTTTCAATCCACTTTGGGTGGCTATATAGTCTTCCACTTGTTTCGTGGTTACAGTTGTATGGTAAAAGGTTGTATTTAATCCTCTTAGGATCGCCCTGAATTTTTCGTCATTATCGATCAATTGCCTGATGATGTGCACGAGATTTGCTCCTTTATAGTACATGTCGCCTGAACCTTCCTGGTTGACTCCGTATTTGCCAATGATGGGGATGTCATTTCTAATGTTTTTTCTGATTCCAACTACATAAGCCGATGCAGCATTTTTTCCTGATGTTGATTCGGTAAATAGGGCTTCGGAGTAATTGGTGAAAGCTTCGTGTACCCACATGTCGGCAATGTCTTTTGTAGTGATGTTATTGCCAAACCATTCGTGTCCGCTTTCGTGAATGGTAATGAAATCGAACTTTAAGCCCCATCCTGACCCAGACAAATCATTGCCCAGGTAGCCCATTTTAAACTTATTGCCATAAGCAACTGCACTTTGATGCTCCATGCCGAGATGTGGGGCCTGTACAAGCTTATATCCATCTTCATAGAAGGGGTAAGGGCCAAACCAATATTCAAAGGATTTAAGCATAGGTTTTACATCTGCATCCCAATGCGGGCGGGCAAGGGTGCTGTCTTCTTTTAACGACCAGAAGTCTAAAGATAGTTTTCCTTTTTCGCCAGCATATTGATCTGTCCAATGTGAATATTTGCCGATATAGGTGGTTACATTGTAATTGTTGATGGGATTAGCAACAAACCAGTTGTATTGTTTATATCCATCTGGCTTTTCTACAGTGCTGCGAAATCTGCCATTCGAGATTTCTTGTAAGTCTTTTGGAACGCTAATGCTGATGAGCATGCTGTCTACCTCATCACTTTGGTGATCTTTGGTAGGCCACCAGCAACTCGCTCCAAAGCCTTGGCAGGCTACAGATACCCATGGATTGCCTGATTTGTCGGCGCTAAAGATGAAGCCACCATCCCATGGTGGATTTTTAGCAATAACTGGATTTCCGGAATAATGCACGGTAAAGCTTTCTTTTGCTCCTTTTTTAACCTCGCTTGGAAAGGTTACATATACTGCATTAAATTCACGTTTAAAAGAGAGTTCGGTGCCATGATAAAGAACCTTGTCTACTTTTAAATTGGCAAACAGATCGAATTGTAACTTTCTGAAGTTTTGTGTGGCGGTAAACTTAAATTCATTGCTACCGCTGATGAACTTGTTTGGAATATCTACTTTAACATCTAGATGGTAGTAATTGATATCATAGCAAGTACGGAGTGGACTAAGCGTGCCCCGAAGGCTGTCAGCCCTCGAGAATCGATCTTTTCCTTGCATCAGCTGCGCATTGGAAGCGTTTATGCTTAGCATTAATGCCATAAGACTATATAACAATTTCTTCATTATGAGCTTATGGTTTTAATACGGTTAGGGTAAGTGCCGAAGCGTTGTTAACATCGTGAAATATACGGTGTGTTGCTTTTTGAAAATCTGAAGGTCCTGCCTGGTAGATATCCATAAATTTCTGAGGGTTTCTGTCGGCCAATGGGAACCAGCTATTTTGAACTTGCACCATAATGCGGTGACCTTTTTTAAAGGTATGGGCTACATCAGGAAGTGCATAATTCACTTTGGTGACCATACCTGGAACAAATGGTTCTGGCTTTTCAAAGCTGTTACGGTATTTACCACGCATGATTTCGCCGCGAACTAACATTTGGTAGCCACCCATAATGATATTTCCTGGGTTAGGCGATGGGGCAGGACTATCTTCCGGATATGCATCGATCAGCTTAACTACATAATCGGCATCTGTGCCAGTGGTAGAAACAACCAGATTGGCTAGAACTGGGCCAGTCAATGTAATATCTTCCGTTAAAATATCGGTCTGGTATACTTTTACATCTGGTCTGCGGGCGGCAAAACGCTGATCATCGATCATGTACTCGCGTGTTCTTCCGGTTTGTACGCCAGCCTGGTAAGGAACCGGGCTGTTGGGATCGCTCACATATTCGTCCCAGCTATCAGTTCGCTGTACTTTATCAAAGCTCAGTTTTCCATTGGGCTGGAAGTAAAGCGTTCTGTTTTCTGTTTCCTTTGGTGGCCATGCGCTGAATTTTTTCCATTCATTACTGCCAGTTACAAAGATGTTTGCTTCGGCCGGACTAAAACTACCTTCACCTTTTAAGTGATATTTAAAGAAGGGAAGCTCGAAGTTTTCCTGATAGTAAGTACTGGTTGGCTGACCAAAATTGATGTCGCCAAAGCTACTGCCATTGCTACGTACCCAGCCACCATGGAACCATGGTCCTGCTACCAGAATATTATTGGCTCCTGGGTTCTGCTTTTCAATCGCTTTGTAAGTTGCAAAAGTTCCATAGGCATCTTCCGCATCGAAGAAACCGCCAACCACCATTACAGCTGGTTTTACATGGTTAAGGTGCTGGAGGATGTTTCTCGCCCTCCAAAAGGTATCGAGATTTGGATGGGCAAATAAGTTGTTCCAGAACCGGATGCTATCGGCGAAATATTTCTCTTTTAGATTTTTAACTGAGCCTGCTTCCAGGTAAAAACGGTAGATATCTTGAATTGGGAATTTAAAACGTTTAGGTCCTTTATCTGGTGTAATGGGTGTTGGTCTGGGTACGCCAAAAGTGCTCATAAATGAAAACGCATCGGCTAAGAATAGTGTGCCGTTGTGATGGAAATCATCGCCAATAAACCAATCCGTAACTGGTGCTTGTGGCGAGACTGCTTTTAATGCAGGATGCGCGCCAGGTAAGGACGTGGTACTGTAAAACCCATGGTAGGATATTCCATAAATGCCAACCTTACCATTGTTGTCTTTGATGTTTTTAACCAGCCAGTCTATCGTATCGTAAGTGTCAGAGCTTTCGTCGATGTCCTTTTTACTTTTTTTGTTGGCAACTTGTGGTCTGATGTCGTCAAAATTACCTTCGCTCATCCATTTACCTCTTACATCCTGATATACAAAGATGAATCCTTCGCGCATTTCGGCTGGGAAATTACCTAAGCTTGTCTTGTAATTCTCTTCACCATAAGGTGAAACCGTATATGGTGTGCGGTTGAGTAGGATGGGGTACTTTTTACTATGATCCTTTGGGATGTAGATGGACGTAAAGAGTTTAATGCCATCTCGCATTGTGATGCGCCTTTCTATTTTTGTATAGTTTTGGCGAACATAGGCCGAATCTGTTTGTTGTGCAAATAGGGAAGGTGTTACTAAAAGTATCAGGATGGCAAGCCAGAAGGATTTAAGGGTAAGCATAAATGAGGGTTTTTTAAGACATAAATATATGGAATTGGTTAATAATTGACTGATATTCACATTAGGTTTCTTAACTTTACGCAAAAAAAATCCTTAATATGCAATACGATGTAGTTGTAATTGGCTCGGGCCCGGGCGGTTATGTTGGAGCAATCAGATGCGCCCAATTAGGCTTAAAAACGGCAGTTATAGAAAAATATAAAACTTTTGGTGGTACCTGTTTAAATGTAGGTTGTATTCCATCAAAAGCCTTGTTAGACTCTTCAGAACATTTTCACAATGCAGCCCATACGTTTAAAACTCATGGGATCAACCTAAAAGATTTAGCGGTTGACATGCCACAAATGATCGCTCGTAAAGACGATGTGGTAGCTCAAAATACTGCAGGTATTCAATACTTGTTCAAAAAAAATAAAATTGATTCATTTGAAGGTGTGGGTTCTTTTGTTGATAAAAACACCATCAAAATAACTAAAGACGGTAAGTCTGAAACGATTACTGCTAAACATGTAATCATTGCTTCGGGTTCAAAACCTACGGCATTGCCTTTTTTACCAATCGATAAAAAACGCATCATTACTTCTACTGAAGCTTTAAATATTACTGAAGTTCCAAAACAAATGATTGTTATTGGTGGGGGTGTAATTGGCTTAGAGTTGGGTTCTGTGTATGCTCGTTTAGGAACTAAGGTTTCTGTGATTGAGTTTATGCCATCTATCATTGGTACAATGGATGCTGGTTTAGGTAAAGAATTGCAACGTGTATTGAAAAAATCTCTAGGTATGGAGTTTTTCATGGGACATAAAGTAACTGGTGCAACCACTAAAGGTAAAAAAGTAACGGTTACAGCAACCAATGCTAAAGGTGAAGAAGTTAGCTTCGACGCTGATTATTGCATCGTTGCAGTTGGTCGTACTGCTTATACTGAAGGATTGGGCTTAGAGAACATCGGCATCAAAACTGAAGAAAGAGGGAACAAGATTCCTGTAAATGATCATTTAGAAACTGCTGTACCGGGTGTATATGCAATTGGTGATGTGATTAAAGGTGCAATGCTTGCGCATAAAGCGGAAGATGAAGGTGTTTATGTTGCTGAGCGTATTGCTGGTCAAAAACCGCATATCAATTACAACTTGATCCCTGGTGTAGTTTATACCTGGCCAGAGGTTGCTTCTGTAGGTTATACTGAAGAGCAATTGAAAGCGCAAGGTGTTCAATACAAAGCAGGTTCTTTCCCTTTTAAAGCTAGTGGACGTGCTAAAGCAAGTATGGATACTGATGGTTTTGTAAAAGTATTGGCTGATGCTAAAACTGACGAAATCTTAGGTGTACACATGATTGGCCCACGTGCTGCAGATATGATCGCTGAAGCGGTTGTTGCTATGGAATTCCGTGCGTCAGCTGAAGACATCGCAAGAATTTGCCATGCACACCCTACTTATACTGAAGCATTGAAAGAAGCGGCTATGGCTGCTACTGAAAACAGAGCAATACATATTTAGTATTCTGTTTTATAGAATAAGAAAAGCCGGAAGATTAATCTTCCGGCTTTTTTTTGCGCTTTCGTCATCATAAAAAAAGCGGAACCGTTTGGGGTTCCGCTTTTTGTTAATCAGCTTAAGCTATTAATGAACATGGTCCATTTCATACTCTTTCACTTCTTTATGTGTATAAGGCTCTACCATTAATTCTTCCATGGTTTTACCTTTTTTGTTGAAACCTAAACGATCCAGGAGATTATCAAATACCTGATACATTACCGGAACCACGATAAGGGTTAAGAATAACGAACTGGTTAGACCACCAATGATTACCCAGGCCAAACCATTTTTCCATTCTGCACCGGCACCACTCGCTAATGCAATTGGTAACATACCAATAACCATGGCGATGGTTGTCATCAGGATTGGACGTAAACGTGCATGGTTCGCAAGAACTAACGCTTCGTGAGTAGATTTTCCTTCTGCTTTCATCTGGTTGGTAAAATCGACCAGGATAATCGCATTCTTGGCTACCAAACCGATCAACATAATCAATCCTAAGATGGTAAATATACCTAGTGACTGGTTTGCTAAAGCAAGTGCCAATAGGGCTCCGATAACCGATAATGGGATCGAGAACATTACTACCAGTGGGTAAACAAAACTGTCATACAGCGCAACCATGATTAGGTATACCAATATAATTGACGCTAATAATGCAATACCTAAAGTACCGAAGCCTTCACTTTGGTTTTCCTGATCACCACCCCAAACGTAAGATACGCCTGTAGGCTTTTTAAGCTTACCGCTTTTCTCCAGATCTTCCAGTTGTTTTTGGAACTCCGCTACGATGGTACCTGTTGGTCTACCGATCGATTGTGCTTGCACGGATACTGAAGTGCTTTTATCACGTCTTTCCAGCTGACTTGGGCCAGAACCTTCTTTAATCTCCGCAAACTGTGATAATTTAACCTGTTGACCGTTAGCATTGATAAAGATCAGGTTTCTAACATCGTCAATGTTTTTACGGTTAAATGCCTGGTAACGGATATTGATGTCGTACTCGTACTCACCTTGACGGAATTTACCATCTGTGTTACCGCTAAATGCAGTTTGCATGGTTGTACCTACCGTTTGTAAAGTTAAGCCTAAAGCTGCCATCTTATCACGATCTACCTGAACGTTAATTTCCGGGCTACCTTTCTCTACAGATAATTTTAATTCTGCAGAACCTTTAATGCCAGCCAGTACATTTTTTGCACCTTCAGCATATTTTAGGGCACTTTCTAAATCAGGGCCCATAACTACAAGTTGGATTGGCGCATTTTCTGCTATTCCCAAAATACTGATTGGAACTGTTTTTACTTTGGCGCCTACCAGGTAGTGTGCAAGCTCGCGGCTTATTTTAGTAGCATAAATACTCGATTCGTCTTCACGATCTTTACGATCTACCAATTTAACATTGATCTCTGATTTGTATGCAGTTGCCTGTGTACCACCAAAGTCACCGCTCGACTGACCTACTGTTGTGATCATTTGTACAATCTCTTTTTTCTTGCCTAAGAAAGCTTCAGCTTTTTGAGTTATCTGATTGGTTTTCTCGATAGAAGCGTCTTTAGGTAATTCTATCTGAACAAGGAATTCTCCTTTATCACTTTTAGGGAAAAACTCTGTACCAATGAAACCACCGATTGTTAGTCCGCATGAGCTTAATAACAATAAGAATACGCCTATAAGCGTAATTGCTTTGTGTTTTAAAGTCCACTCAAGGATACCGGTAATCCATGTAGTGAATTTATGTAACTGTTTTTCGAACCACAAAATGAAACGGCCGAAAACATTTTTACCTTCAATTTTTTCCAGTTTACCGAACCTTGACGATAGGAGTGGAACGATAGTAAATGAGGCTACGAGTGAGAGTAGCGTAGCAATAATTACCACCACACAGAACTGACGAAGGATGTTGGATACCAGACCCGTACTTACTGTAATTGGGAAGAATACAACTACAATTACAAAAGTAATGGAAACAACGGTGAAACCAATTTCGCTGGTTGCATCATAGGCTGCACGTACACGATTCTTACCCATCTCCATGTGTCTGTAGATGTTTTCTAGTACCACAATCGCGTCATCCACAAGGATACCTACCACGAGTGACAAGCCCAATAGCGACATGAGGTTTAGTGTATAGCCTAATAAGCTGATTCCGATAAAGGTGGCAATTAATGAAGCCGGTATGGATACCATTACAATTGCGGCATTCCGCAAACTGTGTAAGAAGAAAAGCATTACAAATGCCACCAGAATAATTGCCATAATCAAATCGTGGATTACAGCATCTGCGGATTCAAGCGTGAATATCGAGCTATCGTTTACAATTTTGATGCTTAGGTTATTCACCGCATAATCCTTTTGTAAAGTTTCAATGGTTTTATGCATTTGCTTACTAACCTCTACCGCATTGGCATCAGTTTGTTTGATGATCTGCACTGCAATTGCACCATTTCTGTCGATACGTGCGATCTTCTCTACTTCTTTTTGTGCATCCTGTACATCGGCTACATCCTTTAAACGGATTTGAGCACCTGCTTTACTGGTTGCAACAACCAGGTTTCTTAACTCATCTACATTTTTGTATTTACCAGACAGACGGATTAAGATATCCTCGTCACTCGTTTTTACACTTCCTGTAGGGAAATCCAGGTTGGAACTTAAAATAGCTTGTTGAATTTGAGGAACAGATAATCCATAACCTTGAATTTTATCAGCATTTAAACCTACTTCAATTTCACGTTCCTGTCCACCCACTAAGTTTACCTGAGCTACACCACTTACCCTTGATAGGATAGGTGCAATACGCTTATCCATCAAATCGTAAAACGATGCATCATCCATCTTTGCAGATGCTGACATGGTAATTACTGGTAAGTCATCCAACGAGAACTTATTTAACGAAGGTGGTTTTACATCAGTAGGTAAATCAGCTAATATCGCATTTACTTTACGTTGGGCATCATTTAATGATAAATCGATATCCGCCTGAGCCGTTAACGTAATGGTTACTACTGATAAGCTTTCATAAGAAACCGCATTTAGTTTCTTCACGTTTTCCATGGAAGATACGGCGTCCTCGATTTTCTTGGTTACCGTATTTTCTACCTCACTAGGAGATGCTCCTGGATAGATTGTTGATATTGATACTACGTTGTTTGAGAATTTAGGCAAAAGCTCATAACTCAAAGAAAAGTAGCTCAATAGTCCCAATAGTGTTAATGCGGAGAAAACCACAATAACAAGGCTGGGACGCTTTATAGAAATTTCTGTTATTTTCATCTTAATCTTATTTTACAGGGGCAACCGCTGTGCCGTCTACTAAGTTGATTTGACCGCTGGTAATTACGGTTTCGCCTTCATTTAATCCCTCAAGGATCTCTACGTTTTCACCTAAAATTCTTCCTGCAACTACTTTGCGGATTTTAGCTGTGTTTCCGTTTTCCAATACAAATACCTGGTTGCTGCTTACACTACCCACAAATGATCCACGAGGGATAGTTAAAGCAGGAGCTTGTTTAGGGAATTTGAATATTGCAGTTCCATACATACCAGCTTTGATGTCTTGTTTTTTATTGTTTTCTACAATTAGTTCAACAGGGAAATTCAACGAGTTATCTGCTTTTGCAGCGATGAAGCTCACTTTACCGGCAAAGTTCTCTGTAGGAAAAACATTAGATTTGATTTGAGCCTGATCGCCAATTCTAATGCTAGCTACCTGGTTTTCGTTAACGTTTACTTTCAGTTTTAACTTCGATACATCAACGATTTCAAACATTTGTGTTCCTTGTGTATTTACAAAGGCTCCAACTTCAATGTATTTTTTGTTGATGATACCGTTGATTGGTGATTTTACATTCGCATCGCTTACTTTTCTGGTAGCGCTTTGTAATCTTAAACGTGCGTTTTCTACGGCTAGTTTAGCCTGATCTAATTGTTGTTGTGTAACACCGCCAGTTTTAAATGAACTGCTGTATCTTGCTTCGTCTCTTATTGCATTTTGAAGAGTAGCTTCAGCGGTTTCTTTATCTGTATTTATGATCTCTGCATCAATACGGGCGATAACTTGACCTTTAGTCACTCTGTCGCCTTCTTGTACAAATATTTTGGTTACACGACCTGCATTTTCAGACAGGAAGTTTAATTCCTGGTTTGGTGCAAATGTTCCGTTTACAGCGAAATCAAGGTCAATTGCTTCTCTTTTAATAACTGCTGTACGTACACTCACAGCCCCACCACCTTGAGCCACGATTGCTGTTTTTGCTTCGTTTTTCTTTTTATTATTGGTTAATACCATACCGATTCCTGCTAGAGCAAGTATGATTACTAAGGCTGTAATAATTCCTCTTTTCATTATAATAGCGATTTTATATTTCCGTTTGATTTGATTAATTGTATTTCGGCAATTTTATAGTTTAAAAGTGCCTGGGTATAGCTGTTTTGTGCTTCGGTTAATGCGGTTTCCGTATCTAGTAGATCGGTTAAAGTCGCCAAACCATTTTTGTAATTGTTTTCCGTACTTCTATAGATTTCATCAGCCAGTTCAGCATTACGTTTTTGTAGTGTAATTGTACTTAAACTGTTGCGAAGTTGAATTTTGGCATTTTCGTAAGCCATATTCAAGGAGTTTTTTGATTCCCTTCTGTCTTCACTTGCCTTTTTTATGTCTACATCAGCCTGACGGATTTTTGAACGGGTTAAGAAGCCATTAAAGATCGGCACTTTTAAAGTCAGACCAACAGCTGATGCACCATAACCAATAGCGGTATTGCTTGAACTCAAGAAATCAAATCCACCATTCTGACTCGAATAAGTATAGTTTCCTGTTAGGGCTAAGCTTGGATAATATTCAGCTACATAGGCTTTACGTTGTAGCGATAACAATTTGTCCTGGCTGTTCAAAATTTTGATTTCTGTTCTGTTATCCAAAGCAAGAGAATCCGTAAACTGAGGTAATTTAGTTACTTCAGTAAGTTCCGTTTTGGGTAAAGTAATTTGAGTAGTTACTGGCATTCCCATCGCAAACTTTAACTGGTTTTCAAATTGTAAAATTGAATTTGCAGTTTGCTCACGCTGTGTTAATAAATTGGTGAGCTTCACTCTGATACGGTCTAAATCAATTTTTTTAGCTAAACCATTTTTATATTGATCAGCTGAGATTTTTTCAGTGGCACTTACATTTTTAATGTTGTTATCTAGCACACTTAGTTGTTCTCTGTTTACCAATACCTGGTAGTAGTTGTTGGCAACCAATTCAATGATCTGCTCCTCTGTTAACTGAGAAGTAAGACTGTAATATTCCTCACTGGATCTTGCAGCTTGCAGGCCTGTGAAAACCTGTTGATTGAATAGTTGTTGCGAAAGTTGAACACCGGCGGAAGAATTCCAGTTTTGGCCCATTTTAAATGATTGCGTAGTTCCGCCTATATTTGCCACCAATTGGCCAATAATAGGGTTGTAGGTTAAGCCGGCAGTACCTGTAATTTGTGGCAAAGCCTGAGCTCTTACTTCTTCGGTTTTGTATTTACCACCATCGATGTCAAGTTTTGCTTTACGAACTTTCACACTATTCTGTACCGCGTAATTCAAGGCTTCTTTGAGCGTTAATGATTGCTGAGCGCTTACTGTATTAGATAACAACAAGCCCAGCAACAATACTGGAATTATCTTTATCTGTTTAATTATTGTATTCATATATAGTTTATTGATTTTTTAGGCCTTTAATAAATATGGAGGATAAGCTCAATTGCCTTTCCAGTATATTTTTCATTTCTTTTTTACTTGGGAACAGTTCTTTATTGCCATGAAGGATACACAATGATGTAATTCCGGCTAGAGAATCCAGGTATAGCTCTGCGGTTTTATAGGCATCTATAGGCGCAATTTCATTTTTGTCTATAGCTACTTGAAATAGATCTGCATGAAGCTGTATGTTCTTAGCATGCATGGTCATGAAGTGCTTTTTAAGTTCATCAGAGTTTAACGATGAATCTGGGCTGCCACTTGATAGATGCAACATATAGTACTTTTGGAAAAAGCGATGTCTTATCTCCACATAGTTAGCCATGCACTGTTCCAACGGAATTTCTGTTGCTTTCCCAGGTTCTAGATGTGCAAAATAATCGTTAAATATTTTCTCTATTACTCCTAATACCAAACTGCTTTTATCAGGAAAATAATAATATAAAGAGGGTTTGGATACCGATAGGTCCTCTGCAATTTCATTCATTGTGGTTTTACTAATCCCGTAATGAATGAAACGTTTTATTGCACCCTCGATAATTGTTTCTCTTTTTTTATCTGTCTCTACCATTCTACTTTTTTACTTTCTGACTTTTTTATATTAAGAGTCAAAAATACGGCCATAATTTTACATATGGAATTTTAGCTCCAAAAGCAGTGTAAACTTACAATTCTATGACTATTGTTGAGTGGAATGTGGCCTTAAGCCTTGTAGAAAGATCTCGGCAAATACTCTTTCTTTTAAAAATATTTGCTTAAACTGCTCTTTACCAGGGAAAATGTTCTTGTCTTTGGACATGATATTGAAATGTATGCCTGACAAAGCATCAATAAATATCTCGGTTGCCAGTTTTGGATTCTCTATTTCGAACTCTCCATGTGAAATGCCACGAGTAAATAGTGATCCGATGATTATGGTCTCAAAAGCCCTTGCTTTACTAAATTTTTCATAGAGGTCATCAGGCAATTCGTTGCCAATAATTTGTGTTGATTCTAATAAATTGTAGTATTTCTGAATAAAAGATTGTCTTTTTTGTAATAATTTGAATATTCCTTCGGTTGAACTGCTGGTCTTGTCAATCGATTTAACCAGATCTCTGCTGATGACTTGCATCAGGTGTTCAATCGCGCTTACGTATAGGCTTAGCTTATCAGGGAAATAGTAGTAAAGTAGTGCTTTAGAGAAAGATACATCTTTCGCGATCTCGGTCATAGTGGTCTTTGATAAACCATAATGTGCAAATCGTTTTAATGCAGCTTCAATAATTATACCCCTTTTTCTATCCTGATTTTCCATATAAATACTACAATTCTCCTTTGATATAAGTTCTTTTAAAATGCTTTAATATTTAGCCGAAAAATAGGCATAATTTTTAAATATTGCTTTTAACATATTTATTACAACTGCGAACAATTACATTTGCGCTGTATATCTTTATATCTATGTCGACTATCCAAGAAAATATATCCCTAAAATCCTATAACACGTTTGGTGTAGCTGTTAACACAAGTTTTTTTGCAGAGGTTTTTCATGAATCAGGTTTAAGGGATCTGTTGTCTCTACCCATTGTTAAAGAACAGCCGTTGCTGGTTTTAGGAGGGGGTAGTAATCTTTTATTTACTAAAGATTTTAATGGATTGGTGATAAAGGTAAGTATACCAGGTATTACGGCAGTAGTTGAAGGTAATGTGGCTATGGTGACTGCGGGTGCAGGAGTGGTATGGAATGAATTTGTCAATTACTGTGTAGGTAGTGGCTTTGCCGGTGTAGAGAACCTAAGTCTTATTCCTGGTACTGTTGGTGCTTCACCGATACAAAATATAGGTGCTTACGGTGTGGAGCTTAAGGATGTTTTTGACTCCTGTACAGCTTATGAAATCGCGACTGCCGAAGAACGGGTGTTTAATTTTGAAGAATGCAGTTTTGGTTACCGGGATAGTGTTTTTAAAAATGAACTGAAAGGTCAATACATCATTACTACCGTAACTTTTAAATTAAGTACCGAAGCGCATATTAATACTAAGTACGGTGCTATACAAGCTGAGCTTTTAAATCGCAATATAGAGCACCCAACCATTTCGGACATATCGCAGGTCGTGGCAGATATTAGGGTAAGCAAATTACCAGATCCTACAACAATCGGTAATGCAGGAAGCTTTTTTAAGAATCCAGTTATAGATCAGTTAGCGTTTGAGCAGGTGCTTGCAAAGTTTCCAGGTATCGTTTATTATCCGGCTCCAAATGAGAAAGTTAAGTTAGCAGCAGGCTGGCTTATAGAGCAATGCGGGTTTAAAGGTAAGGTTGTAGGTCATACGGGCACATGGAAAAATCAGGCCTTAGTGCTTGTTAACCATGGTGATGCAACTGGAGCTGAAGTGTATAGTTTTTCAGAAGAAATCATAAATACGGTGTATATAAAATTTGGCGTAATGCTTGAACGGGAAGTAAATATTTTGTAATAATGCCTCTTAAGTATTATTAACGCACTTAATTGATTTCTTAACATAGAATCTGTTTTTTTGGTACATATCTTGTGTAGGTATTAGTATGTATTATTAAACAAATTTTGAGCGCCACTCACTCAATAATTGTTTGTTTGTTTTTTAACCTTAAAAACTAAAACATTATGACAAAAAATGAGTTCAACGTACAGCTGCACGACCATTCGGGATCCTTACAATCGTTTGCCTTAAATTTCACTAAAGACCTTGAAGATGCAAACGATCTTGTGCAAGATACAATGCTTAAGGCAGTTACCTACTACGGGAAGTTTAAAGAAGGGACGAATTTGAAAGGATGGTTGTTTACAATTATGAAGAATACGTTCATTAATAATTACAGGCGTTTGGTTAAAACAAATGCATTAATTACCAAATCTGACGATATCTCTTCAGCAAATTTGCACTACAGTGCAACAAAAAATGCAAGCGAAAGTAAGTTTATCATCGGAGATATCCATAAAGCGCTAGCTACATTACAGCCTGAATATTACATTCCATTTGTAAAATATTTTGAAGGCTATAAATATCATGAAATAGCAGAAATGCTTGAAATTCCGATAGGTACGGTTAAAACAAGAATCCATGTTGCCCGTCAGATTCTTAAAAAATATTTAAAAACCTATTCAAAAGATATCTTGGGTGCCGAAATGATTTAAATCGAGTTTCTCATCCCGCATTAAAGGCGCCTTTGGGCGCCTTTTTTTGTGAACTGGGAATTCTACTTCAGAAAATATTCAGATTTCAAGTGTAGATTTGTAAAACTTTAATTTAGTTTTGCTAGTACCAAATGTAAAATGATTATAAAATATCAGTTAAGGGTTAGTTTAATTTTAATGGTATTGTTTTGTACTGTTAAAGTTCAGGGGCAAGCCATAGATTCATTATCAACAAAGGCGGCTTATAGCGAGGTTGAGTATAGACCGATTAGGCCTAAAGCGCTTATCGTACCGGCGATTTTTATTGCCTATGGATTTAGTGCGCCTCATATAAAGCAATTGAAAAAGCTGGATGACGATACTAATTTCGAATTGAGAGAAGATCATCCTGGATTTGGTTTCCATGCTGACGATTACCTACGTTATGTCCCTATTGCTGCAGTGTATGCCCTTGATTTGGCAGGTGTAAAAAGTAAACACAAGTTTGTAGACAGAACGGCGATGTTGCTTTTGTCTTCCGCCATAATGGGTGCTTCTACTACCATCACCAAAAATATGACCCACAGGATACGTCCCAATGGCTTAAATGATCAATCTTTCCCGTCTGGACATGCTGCTATGGCTTTTATGGCCGCAGAGTTTATGCATCAGGAGTATAAAGATCAATCTCCATGGTATAGTGTAATGGGGTATTCGGTTGCACTAACTACCGCTACTTTGCGCTTGTATAACGAAGCTCACTGGCTTAGCGACGTAGTTGCTGGTGCCGGATACGGTATCCTTTCTACAAAAATTTCTTACTGGGTTTATCCCTTCATAAAAGATAAATTGTTCCACCACAAATCAAACCAAACTGTATTGGTTCCCTTTCATCAGGACGGCCATACGGGATTAACATTCGTTCGTAAGCTATAAGCTAAAAAAGATGACATCTAAAAACAAACTCCAAACTCTCCTTAAACACAGATTTAGCCCTGTTTTATTGGCTACACTGCTATTGTGCATAATATCATTCATTACCCGGGTGGTCTTATTGATTAATTCAAAGCAGTATGTCGATTGGTCAATCCTTAATTTATTAGGCATTTTTGTAATCGGACTTTTGTATGATTTGGCAGCGGCCTCATTCGCGGTTATTCCATTGGTGCTTTATGTTTGGTTGATGCCTGACAAATGGTATAGATCGAAATTTAACAAAGTCCTCTTGTCGCTCTATTTTTTAGTGGTTATTGGTACTTTGCTATTCAATGGTGTATCAGAATGGTTCTTTTGGGAAGAGTTCTCGGTACGTTACAACTTCATTGCAGTTGATTATCTGGTATATACCACTGAGGTAATTGGCAATATCAGACAATCCTATCCTGTAAATGCGATATTGGTGTTCTTGTTGTTGATATCTATAGGCATACTTTTCTTATTCAAGAAATACATTTGGAAACAGAACGAGCAGCCATTCAGATTTAAACAACGCAGCCTGGTCGCACTTTCGCTGCTTTGTATTCCTGTTGCTGTTTACTTTTTGTTTAGCCATAAATGGAAATATTTTAGTGCCAATCAGTATGTAAGCGAGCTTGCAGGTAATGGTATGTACGATTTTGGTAATGCCTTTTGGAACAATGAGCTAGATTTTGATACTTTCTATAAAACATTGCCAATTGATAAAGCAGAAGCTTTGATCAGAAAACAGTTAAACCCAGACAGTACGAGTAGCGCTGATAAGTTTACACTTAGGCAAGTTGATAATCCTGGTGAGGAGAAAAGACTGAATGTGGTTTTGATTAGTGTAGAGAGCTTAAGTGCCGATTTTATGACGCACTTCGGAAACACACAGCACATCACTCCGCAGTTGGATTCTTTGGCTAAACAGGGACTTTTATTTACGAACCTGTATGCTTCTGGTACCCGTACGGTTAGAGGTCTTGAAGCTTTGGCGCTTTCTATTCCGCCAACGCCTGGACAGTCTATTGTGAAGCGCCCTGATAACAAAGGACTCTTCTCTCTTGGTAGCATATTAAAATCAAAAGGATATCACAGTAGGTATGTTTATGGTGGTTATGGTTATTTCGATAACATGAACGCTTTCTTCTCCGAAAACGGATATGATGTTACGGATCGTAGCGCATTAAAGGATTCGGAAATTCACTATTCGAATATTTGGGGGGTTGCTGATGAGGATCTTTTTACGCTATCTCTACGTTTGGCTGATGAGGATTATAACAATAAGAAGAACTTTTTTGCACATGTGATGACGGTTTCGAACCATCGTCCGTATACTTATCCAGAAGGACGTATTGATATTCCTTCACATACAGGTAGGGAAGGTGCTGTGAAGTACACCGATTATGCAATTGGCAGATTTATCAAGGAAGCTTCTGTAAAACCTTGGTTTAAAAACACCATATTTATTATTGTTGCTGATCATTGTGCTTCAAGTGCTGGTGAAGTTGAACTTCCTGTTAATAAATACCATATACCAATGATCATTTACTCGCCGGGTAATGTTGCGCCAGGAAACTTTGATAAGTTGACCGCGCAAATAGATATACCACCAACTTTGCTAGGCCTTTTAAATATGGATTATACCAGCAAATTCTTTGGACAGGATGTATTTAAAATGAAGCCTGGGCAGGAGCGTGCATTTATCAGTACTTACCAGAGTTTAGGTTATTTAAAAAATGGTAAGTTGGTGATTCTTGATCCAAATAGAAAGACAAAAACGTTTATTCCTGATTTTGTGACGGGTAGCTCTACGCAAACGGAACCGGATAATGCATTAATTGATGAAGCGATATCGAATTATCAGGTAGCTTCTTATATGTATAGAAATCACCTGTATAATAGCAAATAGATGATTTAAGGATAAAAAGCAGAAAGGGTTGCATGATCAGTCGTGCAACCCTTTCTGCTTTTAAATCGATACTAACACTATTTAAAATATTGTGATAGGTCAGTTACCGTAATGCCTAAACTGGTAGACCTGGGTATTGATGTTTTAGTAAATTTACCATCCCCGATCACCATCAACTTTGATTTTCCAGCTTCAAAAATAATGGGGTTACCATATCGTCCAACATTTGGCTGGTATGGTAATGCTGCTGAGATGAAAGGCGGAACTGTTGCTGCCCCAGTATATGGCAAATTATTGGTTCCCTTTTCAACAATATCACAACCGTAAACAACATCTGAATTGTGAGGTAATGGAGGCAGTTCAATCTCCTTGAAATTGCCATTGGCGGGTAGTGTAAATCTGATCTCAGGTGTTATTTTTGTCGCTATCCCCGTTACGGTATTCCGCTCGTAAAATATAAGGTCAATATCGGCTCCGAGGTAATAGCCCAACGTTCCATAAATGCTTTGGAATTTTGCCGAAATCAACATGTTGGCCGGGTTTGCAGGTGGCCTTAATACTACATTGTCAACAATACTTGTTCCGTCAAAGAAAAAGTTCAATGTCTGTTTGTCGGGCGTGCTGGGAATTGTCTTTGAGAACAGTATGGTTGTTTCTCCTTTCTTACGGATCTCGATTTCTCTACTGGCGTTTTCTTTCATCAGCACCTGCACATTCTCTTTTTCGATACGAGCGGTTCCAGTATGTATTATCTTTCCGCCAACTACAAATTCCAGTTCACCCGATACCGCGTAGCCCTTGATCAATAGATTTATCACTTTGTCGTAAGCCTGAGTACCGTCATAATATAAAATTATGGTTTGATCAAACGGAGCAACAGCAATAGCTTTAGTCTGAACGATTGCACCAGAGTTTTTATTCCTGATTTGAAGTTCCTTCTGCTCGTCATTAAAACCCACGATTGTTTGTATATTAAAACCGCCGCCAACAGTTGCCAACACTTTGTTGTCAACAATATATTCTAGTGAATCAGAAGAGTTGCCCTGGAGGGTAAGCCTTACAATATGGGATGTATTTTCATTTAATATTTCTTTTTTACTGCAGGAAAGCAGAAAAAGTAAGCATAAACTTATGAGTCTGAAAGGTATGAGTTGTGTTTTCATATTTCTATTTTAAAAATTATAGGTAATCACAGTACTGTAAGTGCGTCCAAATCGCTGAACAAATTTCAAGAGGTCACCATCTTCATATTTATCGGTAAAACCAGGCTTCAGTCTAAAGGAATTTATATCGCCTGATTTGAAATCATAATCTGGATTGCGTTCATAACTTGCCTGATTGATGTAAAATGAAGAGGCGGAGTTGAGTAGGTTGCCTGCGTTGAACTTTATCTCGCATCGGTTCTTTAACAATTTATAGCTAAACTGTAAGTCAATCTGTTCGCGTGGTCTTTCATATTCGATGAGACCGGGGTCGGCACTAACGATGTATGTTTTAAGTCCTGATTTATTGTATAGAAAATTAAAACCAAAATGTTTTCCTGTGTATTGTAGGCCAGCATTGATTAAATAGGGCGATTGGCCGTACATTGGTCGTTTTTTCTTGTTTGACAACTCAATTGATGAAGGGGCGCCTGGAGTTTTATCGGGATTGGTTACTCTGAACGTGCTTATTACCTCTGATTTTTGTAGGGTGAGGTTTCCATAAGCCGTCAGATTTTTGAGTAGCTCATTATCAACAATAAAACCGAAGTTTTTGCGCAATTCTAATTCGAGGCCATAGACTTTTGCTTGATCAGCGTTTGTGATATAGTATTGGAGATTTCCGCTTTCAATATTGACCGTTAGTTCGACCGGTTTATCAAATTTTTTATAGAAAACACCAGCTGAAATTATCTCGCCGAGTCCTGGAAACCATTCTGTTTTAAGGTCGTAACTACCAATACGCGTGCTGTACAGGCCCAAATTGCCGAATTGCCCTCCCAGATATGGACTATATTTCAAAAACTGACTGTTTTCCATCATTTCTGGACGTACGATGGTGCTGGAGTAGGCCGCACGGATATTTATTTGTGAGATTGGACTATAAGTTAAATTAGCTGAAGGCAACCATTGCCATGACTTGTCTGGTTTGGGCATATATTCTGATGCACCGCGAATGCTTTTTGGGTTTTTAATATCTGTATATTTGTAATAATCAGCCCTTACGCCCCAAATTAAGCGAAGTTGGTCAAAAAAACGGTTATCCAACATCGCATATAATGCATGTGTTTTACTCTTTCCCTCAAAGCTATCGAGCCAGTAGGAGTTGGTGGCATAATTTAATCCATGAACTCCTAAGTTTTCAGGCTTCTGCATATCCGAGACTGGTAGGTAGGTAACCGCTGGAGCTGTAGTAAGGCTACGCCCTAATGCTGCAATCTGCCAATTGAAACCTGCTTTTTTGTTGTTGCCAAAATAGCCTGTTTTTGCGGTACTACTAAAGCCTGCTACTTTAAATGGTACGCTTACAGACGCTGTCCATGAGTAATGGTGCTCATCGTTTTTATAGGTGTGCCTTGAAAGATTATCGCTGATTTGTGGCTGGTTAAAATTGCCCGGTATATAGAAATATTGATATGCGCCATTAACCAGTTGCGGGCCACTGTTCGCAATAGTAAGATCCTTTTCCTTACGTGCGATAAGGGTCTTTGCCAATTCCCACTCAAATTTTGCCCTGCCCAACTGATGTTGGCCGCTTAGCTTATTTTGCAACAGATCGGTAAAAGTTGGGTCGTCAGCCTCTTGGATACGTTGTGGTGTATTTAATGGAATGAAATCGCCACCGATTACATTGTCATAACCAATGTTTCGTACCAAAGTATTATCGTACATGTGGGTAAAAACGTTACGAAGCGTGATGCGATTCTTGCCAAGTTGTAGCCCTGCGTTTAATAAAACCCCTATGGTTGTATTAAAACCATATGCTTTCCCCGGATTTTCAGTATCAAGATTCCAGTCACTTCTATTTTGGCGCTCGATTTCATTGATGTTTTGTGTATTTCGATAACTTAGCGATCCAGTAAAACCAAATCTATTCTTGTTCAGGGTATCCAACTTCAACAATCGTCCTATAGTGAACTGGTAGTTTTGCGATGGTGCAGTCTTGTATTTATACACGGTAAAGTTGTCATTGGTAAACCGGCGGCTTTGATCAACAAGTTTCTGTTGATATTGTTCTTCAGGCATTGATCTATTGGGTTCAACTTCCTTATCGGTAACCATAAGACCGGATGGTGAGTTTCGTCCGCCATCATCAAATCCCCAGTAATCATATCGACCGCGCTTATGACTTAAAAAATCCTTTCCAGTACTTTGGTCATTGTATGACATGCCCGCTGTAAAGCTCATGAAGTTTTCACTAGGGATATCTTTGGTGTTCACCTGAATAAGTCCACCTGCAAAACTTGCATTCATATCTGGTGTTATAGTTTTACTAACCACCACATTGTCTACCAGATTGGATGGGATCATATCGAAAGAGAAATTGCGTGTTTGGGCTTCGGTGCTAGGCAGTACCGTTCCATCCAGCGTTGCGGAATTGTAACGTTCACCGATTCCACGGACTAGTACAAACTTGTTGTCAACTGAGCTTACGCCACTAATACGTTTTAAACTTTCTCCAATGTTCTTGTCTGGACTTCGTGATATCTGTTCTGCACTGATGCCGTTGCTGATCTCAGCAGCATTTTTTTGTTTTGCCAAAAGTCCTGCGACAGACGCCTTTTTATAGTCAGAACTAACAACTACTTCCTTTAGACCTTTTGAATCCATTTTTAAGGATACATTCAGCGGAGTGTTTTTACTTCCGGTTACCAATACACCGGTAACTCGTTGGGTTTGGAAAGATATGTAGCTAAACACAAGGGTGTATGTGCCAGGTTGGAGATCAATAATATAACTGCCATCTGCGCCCGCCTGGGCGGTGTTGCCGGTCTCTACTACCTTAACGGATGCACCGGGTAGGGATTCTCCATCCTGGTCTGAAATCTTCCCCGAAATACGGCCTGGCTTGGGAGGAACAGGTAGTTCACTAAGGGCTATTAAATCCCCAAGTTGAGTGAATTTTAAGTGCCTTCCAGCTGTAAGGTCCTTTAAAACATTGGCCAGGGATTTATTTTCGGCTTGAAATGATTCTAGTGCTATTGCTCCGACCTTTTTAGAAAAAGAAAAGGAAAATTCAGATTGTTGTTCTATCTTGTTTAATACCTCAGCGAGTATAGTTCTTTTTACCGTAAGTGTCACTTTAGTCTCGTTAAGATTCTGGGATTTCACATCTGCCCCCATTAACACACCTGTTAGCGTTATGGAGACTGTCGTTACCAGAAAAGCGAATCTTGTCATAGCGCACAGCGATTTAATTACATTTATTTTTGTAGAATTGTACATAAGTTTTTTTAATGGTTTATTGTCCTGAAAAATGATGGATCAGAAAAACTTATTCCGAGCGGAAGTGTACCACCACTTTCGCTCTTTTATTGTTTATCTGATAATAATACTGTCCTGAATTTTTACATATAGTTTTCTTTTATGGATTGATATTTATTTCTGTTGTTGGGTAAATTGCTACCATATCACTATTCTATTCCCCTCAATTCTATACCGGAACTCTGCAGATATGCTTAGTGCCTTCATTACAGTGTCGATGCTCTGGTTTTTTACTTTCAGGCTGATCTGTTTTGTCAATAGGGACTTGTTTTTAAATAGGATGGTGGCTTTATAGTACCGCTCTAGTTGATGGGCAATGTTTTCCAGAGTCTCGTTTCTGAAGATGAATTTGCCCGTTTGCCATGCTTTGATATTGGCAACATTTACAAGTGATTGACTAAATTTTCCTGTGGAACGGTTATAGGAAAGCTGATCGCCTGTTACCAGCATGTAAGTCTTGATTTTTGCTTTTGTTGGTGTTACACCTACTTTTCCCGAAGCTACCGACACAGATAGCTCTTTATCCACTCCAGAGGCTTGAATATTAAAGGATGTTCCCAGTACCTGTATGTCCAATTTGTCAGTATGTACTTTAAATGGTCTTTTAGGATTATGGGTAACCTCGAAAAATGCTTCCCCGATAAGAAATACTTCTCTTGTCTTCCCACTAAAAGAAGAAGGGTATTTTAATCTGCTCTTCCTGTTAAGAGTGATCTTAGTGCCATCGCCTAAAGTAATAACCTTTATTTCGGTGGTTCCTGTGGTCATTTCCCGAAGGGTTGTGGGGGGAGCCCAATAGTGGCTTTTATTATTAAAATAAAAAAGCCCAGCTATCGTTGATAAAATCAACAGGCTTGCTGCGACCGACCTTATCCAAACCGGGAAACGAATTGGTTTTGCTATTTCTATGGGGAAAAAATGTTCTTTTAAATCGCCCTGCGAAAGCGCCTGCTTTGCGGCTAACCGATCTGGGGTAAGTTCGCCATTGACATCCAGTTGGATGAGCCAGCGTGCTATCAATGTTTTCTCTTCTTCGGTTACCAGTCCCGTCTGGTATTTCCGGAAAAGCTCTTCTAAATGTTTTCTTTCGTTCTGCATTCTATAAGTAATAAGCAGAACGGAAGGGAAAGGCCCAGAAATTAATCGTTAAGTTTTTGTTATCTAATTGTTAGCCATATCAAGACAAGTAACTCAAAAGCTGAAATAGAAGGGTCAGAAGTTGCTTGCCGAATGCGGTTGAGTGCACTGTTAATCTGGTTTTTAACGGTCTTTGGAGATATATTTAGTTTTTCGGCTATTTCAGCAATAGAATATTCATTGCTTCGGCTCATGATAAAAACTTCCCGCATTTTATCAGGCATTTCTGCTATCGTTTGGTTGATCACTTCCATGACGGCCTCGTATTGCATATCCATTTCCCTAATTTCCATTTCGTCAAGATAGGGTGAGGTGTCCAACTGCTGTTGAAGAAAATCTGCAAAGTTCTTAAAATGCTTTTCCCGGAAACCTTTGGTCCGGAAATATCCAGAAAGTTTAAACCATAGTCGATTTTTAAGGTAGTTAGTTAATGGATTGTTGATTGAAAATGTCGCGCGTTTGTCCCATAGTTCAATAAACATGTCCTGCAAAAGATCGTAGGCCTCATCTTGATCTCCGATCTTTTTTGCAGCTAAAGCAAATAAGGATTTGTAATAACGGCGGTGCAGTTCTTCAAATGCAGTATAATCAGAATTCCTGATCAATTGCAAAAGATCCTGTTCGCCTATATGTTCCATACATTATTCTAATTTACTGAGCCAAAGATATCCCAATGAATATTAAGAATATGTTAAGGAATGGGGTGGAGACAGAATTCGGAAGAATAGGGACGATTAGGAAGGGTTAATAGGTTCGTTGATTTTATGAAATCAACGAACCTGATTGCAGCAATTGAACGTGATTAAGCTGGCTTTTTTAATTCATCATTAACGATATTAGCTGCTAAAAGTAAGGTATGAAGATCTTGGTAATAAGCGATCAGATTAGCCCGCTCGGCATTAGTTAATACAAATCTCTTGGTATAGAAACTTTGTTGGATCATTGTCCAGAGGTTTTCGAGGCTTTCATCAAGCGGATACGTTTCAAAAAAATACTTTAATACAGTTTTAGCGAACTCATGAAGCTCAGCTTTAGTTCCCGATGGTCTTTTGTTTAGAAATTGTTCGTTTGGATACATATGCTCATTTTTTTTAGTTTCAAAAAATGAGTCTCAGTAGGAGTGTTTATAGCAAACACTATAGCAGTTGGTTTTATCGTATAAAGCGAAAGTGAACTATAGCGAGCTCTAAACACCGCACTTTCGGGCTTACCACAGCCTTGTCCACGGATTAACAATAGAGCCCACAACGCTATAGTCCACCTTCAAAAGTACGACAATATTTGTTATGGGCATTAATCTATTGTCTCTGGACCTACTTGTGGTAATTTGAAAGTAGAGACTCTGAATTAATACATCATTTAAGAAGTATGATCTGTTATTGCTGTTTCTTTATTTCATTGGCTATATATTTATGTAATTGGCTTTGGGATTAAATCTATTGCAAGATTACTGGAATAATTTAAAAAATAAAATATTTTCTACATAATTATTTGTATATAGTTTATAGCAAATATTGTAATTAATTGCAATATTTTAGCGCGCTCTCTTGTAATGACAAGCCCCGTCGCATTTATACCCAAAGAGTAGGCTTCTTCACACCTGGTTCACATCTCCTTCACACCAAACCCACAAAAGGGTACCTTTTTGTGAAGAAAGTGTGTCTAATGTGTGGATCATGTGAGGACTTGTCTCCTAGGATGTTTTTTTCATCATCTATGATGCAATCGGCCAGCGAAATTTGCTTAACCAAAAAAGCCTCTCAGTTTGCACTGAAAGGCTTTGTAATTTGGCTCCCTCTGCTGCGCTCGAACCAGCAACCTTCTGATTAACATATGGACGCTATCTATGGACGCTATCCGTTATTAAGAATTTGATTATCATTTAGTTGAAAGTATTCAAAGAAATTCAGCAATGTATTTGTAACAGTTTTTAATTATTTAATTGGAGATACGGCTTTATTGAGGAATATAAAATGGTCACCATGGTAGATATCTTCATTTTGGGCTTGAGTGAGTACAAAACACGCGCAAAAATCCAACATAAAAACAAACTACCGCTTTAAAGGTCTAACCATATTAAAGATTTTGTCTTCTGGATTGTGGCAAGCAAAAAAGACATGAGTGGGCTTACCATCTTGAACTAATACCTGGGGCCTTTCTAGATTTTTCATCTTAACACTCGTTCCATCTGACAGGCTTATTGTTTTGCTATAAGCTGCAGGTTCATCTGCCGTTTTCCAGGTAATGCCGTCGTTAGATGAAGCCATAAATCCAGCTCCTGCTTCACCTGTTATTGCCGCATCTATACACTTAGCTAATATTTTATACTTTTCTCCATCATACCATATATATGGATCTTCGACATCGGAATCCACAGGCGTGAATTTGATTCTGTTGTCCTTACCCACTCTTTTATACTCACCTAAATAATGGTCTGCTTTAGCTACTCCAAATTGTAAAGTCCTGTTATTATTACGTTGAGGGTAAGGCACTGGTGCACTTTTATAAACTAAAATAACACTTCCATCATCATGTATAAATGGTGCAGGATTACTAGTGATTGCTCCATCCCAATTACCAGGTCGAGGTAAAAGAATAGGCTCATCCCTTCGTTCAAAAGGACCTGTTGGAGAGTCGGATATTGCAATACCAATTCGCTTGTTGTTCCACGCCTTTTCGTAGTCTTTCCTAGATGGAATCGAATCAACAGGCTTATCAAAATCATACGTAACACCAATATAATACAGTACGTATTTTCCATCATGGTACTGAATGCAAGGATTATGAGTCATCATTCCATCCCAATGTTCTTTTCCTCTTGAAGGTAAAACAACTGACTTGAATTCATAAGGTCCTTCTGGCTGATCGGAAACCGCTACAACCACCTCGGAATTCGTCACCCATGCCGTCATGGAAAGTTTCACGGGCCACCTACTGGCATACATATAATATTTGCCATCGCCTCCCTTAATCACAGAACCACACCATACAATGTAGTCATCCATTTTAAATGCGCCTTCGGCAGGTGAAACATCCCAATTTTCATAAAAGGGGTTATCATTTTTTTGAGCTATACAAGCACAAGAAAAAAATAAAGATGTTACTATGCCTGGAAAAAGCAACATAAATAAATTAAAATATTTTGAATATGTTTTCATAAAAATCAATATGTTTTTTGTTTCAATCTTGAAGTGCTAATCAATTATAATTTGGTGATTTCCTTCCAACACCATATCAGAAAAATCAACATTATTTGCAGTATTTAAGTAGATAACTTTTTCGGGGATCTTGTCACGCAACACCTTAATATCGTCAAAGACAAAGTTCCCTCGTGTTTGAGCAACTTCTCCGTTGTAATAATATCTATTCCATAAAAATTTGTCATGGATGGTAAATGATGATCTTTGTTTTTCTATGTCAATATCTCTAAAGGTGATATTCCCTACTCTAGCATTATATTGCGGCTCTTGTATCATTAAACGACTAATAACACCCTTTGTTTTGAGCTTTAGCCTGCATAGTAGTCAAAGAGAGTACTATTAACAAGAATAACCTGTTAAGTACATTTATTTTTATTCTTGCCATTTATGTTTCAAATAATTAATTATTAATAATTTCTTATTTTATTTACTTTTCATGTAAGCCTTTAAGATCTGATTTCACAATTATCTTACCCACTTTATCCTTAACCTTGGCCACAAATTTTTCATCAATTTCAATACTACCAGATGTCTTTAAGGTGATTACTTTATTTTCTACCGAGTTTTCAAGCAAAGTCATTTCACCTTCAGCATTAAACACTGTATTAGAAATGCTAATACTTGTTGGAAAGTATTCCTTCATAGCTTTATTAGTACGAAATATTATCCCTTTTTCACCTAGGCTGGAGTTGGATATTATAATAGCATCTATTGGAGTATCTACTCCCAAAAATTCCCTCTCCCCTTTGTGTAGTACCCTTATATTGTCAAAAGTGAGTTGTCTTTGCATTGGTATTTGTGCTCCCGGGTAATATGAACGACTCCAAATACCATTGTCAAAATGGACAGAAAAGCTGGTTCTCGGCTTTTCCAGATAGATGTCTCGAAAGGTTACATTCCGAACGCCTGCCATATATTGCATATCATTTTGGATCATTACCCATTTGATGCCTTCCAATATCTTTACACCTTCTGTATGGGTAGGACGCGTTACCGACTTATATGTTTTCCCGTCAGGCTTACCGTTTGGCATAATAGCATCAACGCGATACACCCTTCCATTAGATACAACAGCATCAGCATTTTGCACCTTCATTCCTTTCTCCCAATCAATCCATCCTCCAGCAAGAATGCGACAGAAATAACCAACCAAGCGCTGGTTGCCACTTAAATCCCAACACCTTTCAATTACTCCATTCTCTATCCAGCCTAATTCTGGATTGGAAGTTGCATAATCATGTGCATTTAAGGCTATCGCATCATCGGTTGTTGTAATAACTGCATTAGAAATCGTGAAGCGGTTTCCTCGTCCCAAATGAATACCATCTTTATCCCCTTTTAAAATAATATCATCAATAATAAGGTCTTCGAAAGTACATATGTGTACCCCAAATTGAAGTTCCATAATATCATAGCATCTAAAACCCTCAATCCTTAGATCTTTCACATAGAAAAAGGCAATTTGCCCCCTCAATCCAAACACTTCATTGAACCTCAAGTCAACTCCATTTACGCTTACATTCAAACCTCTAATGATAATATGTTCATCATAGGTTTTGGTTATAGCTCCTTTATTGAGGATTACATGCGAAAACTTTCCGACTTCATCCACCTTTTGGAGTATTACACCATTTCCAAATTCTAACGTAGTATTGCTACCAACGTAAATGGTGCCTGCAATTTTATATGTGCCAGGTTTGGTCACTACAATGGTTCCTGCTTGATCTACTGCTTTTTGAAGGGCTTTCACATTATCAACGCCAGTGGCATTGGGTGAGAAACCATAATCAGCTGCATTGATAAAGCCTCCGTTTTGTGCTTCACATATTATGATAGTCAGACAAAGCAATGCGGTCAAGAATAATCTATTAAGTACTTTGATTTTTATTTTTGCCATTATGATTTTTTAGTTAATAATTTTTTCATTTTTATTAATTTGTCAATCTTATGATATTAGAATCTATGATGACTTTGCTTTACTTATTGAAAACCTCCCTAATGAAACCTTCATCGTTTATTAAATATTAATTAGTATAAATCACCTTTATTATACAAAGTAAATTCCTTCGGATTTGGTAGCTCTCCTTTTTCCAAAATGGGCAGCCCATTCCATATTTTGAATTTGTTTTCCCCTTTTTGTACCATTTGAAAAGGTCCTGAAAGGGCTTTGCCATCTTGAGCTATCTCATTACCGAAATAATCAAAGTCTATAAGTTTATGGTTTTTGGAGCCTATTTCTTTGGGATCATAAGGGATGTCTATTACAAGTTTATGAGTTTCTCTACTGTACTTAACTCTGCTACCTTCTTTCAAAACACTATGGGTATCATTCTCCAAACCATGTGCTTTCCAAAATGTTCTCCATTGTTCAAAAGTTAGCGGAATTCTTCCTTTTAGTTCTCCTTTTGCGTACTTAATCTCCTTTACATTGATTTCTTTTTTGACCAACTCCATAAACTCTCTACTTGACCAAGGAGAAGGATCGTCTGAGGCTTTGTTGATCATAAATACACGATCAGTCGGCTTTACATCATATACATTAAAATCTAGACGTTGGTTCCCCCCAAGATGTGAAGGATAGTTAATGTCCAAAACTATCGGATTATTAATAAAAAGATTGTTATAAAGTGAATGGTGATAGGTTCTTGTTCGCTCTGTTACCTGATGAATAATCATGCCTTGCCCATATTTATTTTGGTTTTCGGTATTGGCTATCAGGTTATGCATAAAAGTAGCCCCAGAAGCATCATGAACGTATATTGGGTTTTCCTTATTTCCAATAATGATGTTATTATCTACCAAAAGCATGTCATATTCATAATCGCTCATTTCTAGAAAAAGTCCTGCACGCCCATTATTGAGCAGCACATTTCGAGTGATACGAGCATTTGGAAACTTATTATCTAACCAGATACCATAAGTTAGATAGTTGTCTGCCACGTAGTTATTCTGAATAGTTCCATTCAAGATATTGTGACATTTAATACCCGCCTGCTCCCATCTTTTTACACCAAGGAAATTCATCGTATTGTTATACATGACTACATTACCACGAATAACCAAATTGGATGAGCTGTTTGAAAGAATACCAGCTGATCCGTTTTCAAGGATGTAATTGAGTTCGATCAAATTGTCATGAGCTGCCTGAGACTTACCATTTTGATCTACGTGACCAGCATCCAACGCAAATGTCTTTGCATAACGAATTACATTTTTACGAATGACCCAATGATGTCCCATTTCCAAACCTAAAGCGCCACGTTGCCCCCACTGAGGGGTATTCCAAAAATTAGTAGGATAATTGTTGCCGCAATGTTCCATTATGAACCCTTGAACAACGATATAACCTAAACCTCTGCTTATTGGGGCGAAAATCCTTCGCCTTGTAGTGATTTCTACCTTCTGATCCTGCGGTTTAAGATCTCCAAAATGAATCTGGATTTCTCCTGACTCTGGATTATAGTACCAAGTATCTTTTTTAAGTTCTTTAAAAAAGGGGACTTCCTGATATAATTTTCCATTCACAAAAACTTGTCCGCAGGTATAAACCAGGGTAGAATCGGCCAATTTATTTCCTCTTTCCCATTCTCTTTTTCCTTCTCGTTGGTAGGGTGTAGATGATAACGTCACCTTGAAGGGGTTATAGTCATCTATATAATCTGACTGGATATCATTAAATAATTTATCATCAGGTACCGCAGCATAAATTCCTTCTCCTTTTGCCTGCCAATTGGGAGACCATAATTCCGAACCTCGTATAATTACAGCTTTATTGGGTTCAGCCATATATACAATAGGAGCGCCTAGCGTTCCTCCACGTACTGGAACAACACGTTCTCTATAAATACCTTGACGCACCAAAATAGTATCTCCTGGCATGGCGACAAGTGAGGCTTTATTAATGGTTTTGAATGGCCTTGTTGAAGTTCCTTGATTTGTATCAGATCCTTTTGGGGAGACAAAGTAAGTGTTTGCATGGCCTTTACTTATTACTAGAAGTAGCATTAAAAAAATGAAAATAGTATTTGTAAAAAACATATTTCTAGATTGAAAACTGCCTCCTCGTAATTTTAATTCAATCAGTTTAATTTGAATTTGATTTATTATATTATTCATAATCCTGCCCAGTAAGTCAAGTTTTCCATGTTTTTCGCTATACTTGGATAGTCATCTATATCTCTGTATAAATGCCGCCAAAGAAATCCCATAAAGGGATAATTGGGATAGGGATGAGGATTACCCTCTTGAACTTCAATCTTTTCATTTCCAGAATATTCACGATATGGTTTTGTGAAAGTTGAAACATTTAGAAGCCTAGTTCCATATAAATTAAAACTAAGTCTAAGCACCTCTCTTTCCATCAGGGTAATAATGGAAGTTGGTATTTGAAACACTCTTGAATAATCTACTGATCCCGAGAACTGAACCGCATCATTATAAGATCGGCAACGTTTAATAAGAGGCTCGACAAAAATGCCATTGTTAAATGTGCTTTGTCCATTTGTCTTACTAATAAAAAGTATATGAAATAAAATGACTATTTGAATTTTCATCTTTTAAATTTTTATATAGACTTTAATCTTGCTGTTCAATCAAATCACCATCTATTAATATTTTGGCGAGATACCAATTTAATCCAGTAAAATCCTCAGGTCTTTTCATTGAACGCTTATTGGCGGAAAGAATTTCATTTTTATCTATTTGCTTATCGAGCACTTTAAATGATACTGTATGAATGGAATCTGCCAATCCATTTATGATTTTATAGCTTATTCTCCAATACGTGCAATAACCATCAAACCTACTATGATTTTGTTTTTTACCATCAACAGTCACTTCAAGGGTTCCAGTACTTGGCCCCATAAGGTCATAATAACCAATGGCTTTACCTCTGAATTGAAAAGACAAAGAATCTCCAGGCACACCTTTTCCAATACTATTAAAATACCTTGTGAATCCATTGAAAATCGTGTCGCTTTTAATGTCAATAGAAGTTAATTCATATTTTAAATCAATTTTTTTCCAATCAATCATCTTTGTATTCATGTATAAATCTGCATTAAGTGGCCTGACAATATTGTGCTTAACCACATGATTATCTACTTTTGATTTCAATTCAGTAATCGCGCTTTTAAATACGTCATAATATATCTTGTGGCCTGATTCTGGGTAAGGATGAACCCCATCAGGACTAAACACAACCATTTTCTCGTTACCTTCCACTTTGCCTTTAAATAAAACTTTACCTTCACCTATCCTTTTAAGCACCTCTGGTCCAAAATTAATTGATGGAATCTGGTAATATTCTGCAATTTTTTCCATTGTTGCCACAGAAATTGGGGTACTATTTCTTTTGTAAACATCAATGAAATCTTCCTTAATTGTATAGATAAAACAGATGTCTATCTCTGAGTTTTGTTCCCAAATTTGATTAACGATTCCCTCCATAGACCGTGTAATTTCCTCAGGATTAGTGCTGGCATCGTTGACAGCAAACTCAACAAACACTAAATCTGGTTTGTATTGTAAAACTTGGTCTTTGAGCCTATAAGCTCCAAATGGGGAACCCGTACCACCAATGGCAGCATTGATCTCCACAAACTTAGTATTGGGGTAATTTTCTTTGAACCAATTAAGTGAATAAACTCTCCAACCTGGTTGTGCCGTAATACTACCACCTAGATAAGCTACCCTAACAGTATCTCTACTTTTCATTTTAAAAAGTGAGTTATTCAAACCATGCCTTTTCTTTATTCCTATGGAATTAGCATTCTTGAGTGATGATGCACATTGAGCAAACATCAGAAAAACAAGACATAGCATTACTAGATGGCCAAGGTTTAACAGTTTCTTATTTTTCATAAAAGTTTTTATTATTGTTTCAATGTGAATAGATAATACCTATTTTGATTAAAAATATCTGCAAATAGCTCTATTAACACTATTATGATCTCTAAAAATCTTTAATAAGATTTCTAAAAAAACACTTTAAAACCTAGATTTCTTTTTTGAGATAAAAAACATATTGGGGGGTAAATACCCCAATATGTCATCCAAATAAGTAATAATTTATTTAGGCAAAAGTATTACCAGCCTAGATTTTGACTCCATTCAGGATTAAGGTTGAACTCATCAAGTGGAATCGGCATTAGCATATGATATTCACGTACATTCTGTGACTTATGCATACCAGTAGTCGCATCTGGAAAGGACTGTAATTTTTGCATAAAAATACCCCATCTGATTAGGTCCATTCTTCTTTGCCCTTCAAATGCCAGTTCAAAAGCCCTTTCGTTCTCAATGGATTGTTTAAAGGATGTATAATTTAAGCCCGCCAAATCAGGTAGCGCTACGCCATCGTTTTTATGATCAGCAGGCCTTGCTCGATACCTTACTGCATTTATTGCTGCATATGCATCCTGTGTTGGCGCCTTGTTTATTTCATTCAAGGCTTCAGCCAACATCAATAATACCTCTGAATATCTATAGATTGGATTGTTTTGAGCAGTTCTAGCAGCGAAAAATCCAATACCAAGAACTTTTCTGTATTTGTTGATATAGGGACGACTCGATACTCCACTGGGAGACGGAACAAATGTATAGCCTGAAAAACTTCCCGAACCAATAGACCAATCACGCCTGGTATCTAATGCGTCAAAGCTATTATAAAACTGACTAGTTGTTCTCATGTTTGCAAAACCTCCAGCTGATGTACTACCATAAGGAGGTGCTGTCATTGCAGTAGGAAGTGTAGATCCATAGGCCGGCATAGAAAAATCAATTTCCCAAATAGATTCCTTATTATAAACATCTAAATAGTAATCTTTAAAAACCTTTGTATAATCTGGATCCAATTTATATATACCCATATTAATAATTTCGAGACATAAATCTCTTACACTTGTCCAATGACTTGGATCACCAGGGATCATTTCACCCTTAGAGGACCTCCTCCAGCCCGCCATATACATATGGAGTTTGGCTTTCATCATTTTAACAGCACCTAAGGTTATGTCTCCGCCACGATTATGAACCGCAAATTCTGCTGGATAGCTTTTCATAATAGTCTCAGATTCATTAAGATCCTGAAGAATAAATGCTCTAATTTCATCTACAGTTGCTCTTGGAAGATTTACTTCATTAACCCCATTAGTTTTATGTTTTCTAAGAGGAGCATCTCCAAAATGATTTGTGACATCTAAATAGAAATATGCCCTTAAGGCCTTTGCTTCTGCAATAATTTGATCACCACCGTCAAAATTTTTTTCTGTTACATTATCAATTACAGAATTGCAGGTATTGATCGCTTTATAAAGATCTGTCCATACTGATTTGGGGAAGCCATCTGCTGAGCTTCGTTGAAAATCTTGGTAGAGACCGTAACTATTGGAAAGACTTGCACCAAAAGAACCAAAATCTGTATCGGAAAGGGTATTTAGTAAGTAAGCATATCCAATAATATTTGCGTTTTGAAATACTCTATAAGCACCATTTAAAGCAATTCTACCATCTGCTGCTTTAGCTGGAAAATTTTCATCACTTAGAAAAGAGTAAGGTTTCTCATCAAGATAATCTTTACACGAAAAGAGAAGAGAAGCTATAAATAAGAGTATGATTTTTTTTAAAAATTTCATAATATTAAAAAGTTAAGTTAATACCTAGTGTGAAAGATTTTTGATTAGGATAATTCGTTAGATCCACACCTGGAGTTAACATACTGCGAGATACTGAAGATTCAGGGTCATAACCTGAATAATTTGAAAAGGTCAAGAGATTCTCTCCAGAAATAAACACTCTACACCTATCCATACCGATAGCGTTGATTACCTTTGAGGGAAGAACATATCCCATCGTTAGATTTTTTAATCGCACAAATGATCCATCCTCAATTAACCAACTACTAACGTTGTTATATTCTATACCTTGTTTATCCCAAGCCCAATTTTCATTGGTTGGATTTTCTGGTGTCCAAGCATTCATTATTTCTTTTAGCCCTCCGGATAAATAGCCAGGTCTCCATAAAAAACTCTTATTTGCATTTAAAATTTCATTCCCAAGACTATAAGTAAATACCGCTGCTAAGTCAAAATTCTTATATACAATTTTATTAATAAATCCACCAAAAACATCAGGCAATCCATTGCCAAGTATTGTTCTATCATATTTGGAATCAATAACTCCATCAGGTACTCCATCTGGTCCGCTAATATCTCTATACCTAGGTCCACCAACACTCCCAGAACCTCCAAATTGCGGAAGATTATTTACTTCATCTTGATTTTGATTTACACCATCATATACATAACCATACATAGAACCAAGAGCTTCACCTACTTTTACAATAAAAATTGATGATTTATGTGACCAACTGCCGGTAAAGAATTGATCTGTTTCAGAAAGCTTTAAAACCTTTGTTGAAGGAAAGGATATATTAAACGCACTGGTCCAACTAAAATTTTTACTATTTAAAATTACACCCCTTAAGTCAAATTCGTAACCAGTAGACTGGATATCGCCAATGTTTGATACATAAGTTGAATACCCTGAATTAATTGGAATTGGTGCATTGAGTAGTAGATCATGAGATTTCTTTTTATAATAATCAGCAGTAATATTTAGCCTACCTTTAAAAATGGCAATGTCAATTCCTAAATCAAGCTGTTCATTTTGCTCCCACTTTAAGTTCTTATTAGCCATTGAACCCGGCATCAAACCCAAGACTAAAGCCCCATTATTTGAGACATTTGCATTACTATAAGTGCCTAACGAGCGATAATTTCCTATTGAATTATTTCCTGTCACCCCATAACTTGTCCTTAATTTCAATTCAGAAAAAATATTTAAATCTTTAATAAATGATTCATTAGAAGCTTTCCATGCAAAGGCGAATGAAGGAAATGTCCCCCATTTATTATCTTTTCCAAGATTAGAAGAACCATCACGTCTTAAAGAAGCCGAAAGAATATACCTGTCTTTATAGATGTAATTAACTCTACCAAATATACTGGCAATTGAACTTTTTTCCCTACTCGATGAAGGACTAAAGATATCTACACCCAAACCTATATTATTATATCCTAAATTTTCAATGGGAAAGTTTTGAGACTTAACAGAAAAACCTTCATCCATCCTAGACTGAGCACTAAAGCCTAGAAGAGTTTCAATGTCATGATCAGCAAAACTGACCTTATAATTAGCCGTTTGCTCAAATAGCCAAGAATTGCTCTCTCCATGACTGATATTAGCTATCCCATTATAATTACGTCCGATACCAACATCAGATGGTAAATAGGATTGATTTTCTGCACTACTTTTACTCAAAGAACCACTAGCCCTCATTATAAATCCTTTAAATGGCTTAAAATCAAGATAGTTGATGGTACGAAATGTTAATGTTTTTTTCAGCGCATCATTACCTGTAATCCATCTTAATGGATTAGTCGTTGTTTGTCCTGTTCCCACTTCTGGATCAATATAGTTAACCAAATCATCAACTGGACCTCCAGGAATATATGGACGGGCTCTTAAAATAAAAACTCCAGCACTTTCTTCTCCACTTAATGAAGGACCATTTCGAGTGTCCGTAGCATATGAAATGTTTACACCTGCCGTTAGTTTATTATTTATGTCGGTTTCAAGTCTTAATCTCGAATTTAATCTGGAATAGTCTGATCCAACAGCAATTCCATCCTGTTTAACATAACTAAGGGATGCCGCATACTTTGTATTCTTACTCCCACCAGTGATTTGGAGATCATGCATTGGCATTTTAGCGGTTCTATAAATATTATCTTGCCAATTTACAGAGGTGGAATCTATCCATTGAGCAGGGTTTGCAAATTGATCTCTTTTATCCAGAGGTGCTAATACCTGCTGTATTTGCGCGTAATCAACAATATTAATAGTTTCAAGTTCCTTAATAATATTTGACATGGTTTGCCTTGCTGTATATGAGATATTAATTTTACTATTTTTGGAACCAGACTTTGTAGTTATTATTACAACCCCATTTGAAGCTCTAGCTCCATAAATAGCTCCAGCAGAAGCATCCTTTAAAACATCTATAGAAGCAATATCTTGTGGATTTAAATCCAGGTTGTCTCCTCCTAATTGAGGAAAACCATCTATCACATATAAAGGCTCATTTGAAGCAGATATAGAAGATCCTCCTCGAATTAATATAGTACTAGCCTCACCAGGTCTACCTTCAGAAGCTGTGACCTGAACGCCGGCGGCTAATCCTTGCAACGCACTATTAATGGAGGTTGTATTAACTCTTTCGATAGATTCTGAACTTATTGATGCTACAGACCCAGTAAGATCTTTTCTTTTAACACTACCATACCCAATTACTACGACCTCATCCAATCCTGTAGTGGATTCCTCTAGTACAATTTTTATAGTTGTTTGATTGTTTACAGCAACTTCTTTAGTCGAATAACCAATATAGGATACAACTAATACCGAATTTCCATTAGCTACCGTTAAAGAGAATTTACCATCTGGATCTGTTTTTGTTGAGTTTTGAGTGTCTTTTTCAACTAGAGTAACTCCAGGAAGTGTAACTCCATTTTTATCGGCAACCACACCTGTAATTTTTTTATTCTCCGCTCTTTTTAAATCACTTACAGGTTTTTTCTTAATGATAATAGCGTTGTTTGTTGTTAATGTAATCTCCAGATTACCCTGAGTTAAGATAGAATTTAACAATTTATTTGTAGAGATAACTCCCTTCTCCACTTTTAGCTTAGGATATTTCTTAAATATTTCCTCTTCATAGAAAAATTTATACTCTGTTTGTTTCATGATGAGGTCGAATACCTCATCAACAGATAATAATTGTTCTTTTTCTAATTTTATCTTAGAATTTTGAGATACAACAAGGTTAGGTGTAAAAGAGAAAATGGTTAAACAAAATAAAAATATGAATCCTTTCATAATAATAAGTGTTCTCTTTTTTCCAATTGGAAAATAGCGTATTGTAATTTTTTTATTCATAAATTTGGTCTTTATTGGTTAGTTGAAAATTTAATTAATCGGTAATGATCTTAAGAGGATAGAGCTATATACTTTCGACGGTTGTGCTTTATCCTCTTTTTTGTCTATGTCATACGTTAAGTTTTAAGTTAATACTATATAAAAACTGATCTATTTAATAATTATGGTTCTATTTTTTATTTCATAACTCTGAATAGTAGTTGATTTCATAATCGATAAAATCTCCTCTATATCTTGGTCTTTACTCAATGTACCTTTGAATTTTACTTTTTCTAAATCTGCATTTTTAAAAACAACATCTACATCATACCATCTTGAAATCACCTTCATTATTTCCTTTAATGGCATTTCCTTAAAACTAAATAACCCTTTTATCCATGAAATTTCAGGATTTACGTCAACGGCTTTAATGGAAATACTATTTTTTTTCAAATCTAGGTTCGACTGCTGATTGGGCAGTAAATTTTGCTTAGAATCACCATCGTCTAAAATAATGTTCCCTTCAACCAAAGTAGTGTATAGGTTTGAGTCATCTTTATAGGCCTTAATATTAAATTTGGTACCTACAACCTCCACGACTTGATGTTGATTCAGGACTTCAAAATTATCACCTCCATGGACCGTACTTGGTGACACATCAAAATATGCCTCACCATAAACCAGTTCAACACTTCGGGGCTCGCCAGGAATAAAATTAACAGGAAACTTTAATTGAGATTCAGAATTTAACCACACCTGTGTTCCATCGGATAATTTAATGAAGAATTTACCCCCTCTTGGTATGGTTAAAAAATTGTAAGCAATTTTGTTTGATTTTTCATCATTAGATCTATACTCAATATTTTCGCCATTACTTTTAACACTTTTTGTCTCGTAAAGAGTTCCTTTCCCTAATACTAATTCAGAACCATCTTCTAATGTTAAAATTGCTTTGTCACTACCAGGTTGAATATCCTGCTGCACATTGTTATTTTTAGCAATTTGCTTTTTGGAATCGCCTTTCATTGTATAAAAAATACCTACCCCTAAAAGAAGAAGTATGGACGCAGCAATTGCAAGCTGCTTGAAAAGCTTTAGGTTATTTTTTGGTTTTATCTCAACAAGCAAACGAGTTAGCATTGCATCCCTAATGGTATTTTCGTCATCAGGAAACTCCGCATCTTTATATGCCTTTTCGCGATACCATTTCAATAGCGTTTTTAGCTCCTGATCAGTAGCTATTCCTTCCCTATACTTTTTTATTAAACTATTAATAGTATTTACATTCAAAGCTGGTTATAAATTGGTGCTCTTAAAGCTGGTTATAAACTGGTTGTAATTGGGGTCTTATTAATTAGGTACCCTAAACCAGCGTTATCCCTACATCACTAAGAAAATAATTTAAACTTTTTTTATTTAGAAAGAGTTAAGGTTTAATGAGTGCTACTTAATTTCATCAAAGAGTGGAATCTGATGTTATTACAGATGAAAAAGAATAAGATATAATATCCAATGTTCTTTTAATTCATTGCGTATAAATTTTAATGCTCTTGTAAGATTGGCTTCTACGCCTTTTTCAGAAATATTCATTTTTTCCGCAATTTCACTATTTTTCAAGCCATCGATACGACTGAAAGAGAAAACTAGACGGCATTTTTCTGGCATATCCTCTACAATGTGATTGATATATTCTTTTAAAAATAAAGCGTCCATTGCAGCACCCTCATTATGGACATCTTGAAAATTATAATTCTCTTTTAAAAGTTTTGATTTTTTATTCTCCCTTTGAAGGGATTTAAATACACTGAACTTTATAGCGGTGGCCAAATAAGCCGAAAGATGCTGAATCTCCAAGGCTGCTCTTCTTTCCCAAAGTGAGATAAAAACTTCATGCACCATATCTTCCGCTTGGGCACTTCGAGTACTGTGATTCCAAGCGATTAGCAATATTTTTTTCCAATAACGCCCGTAAATTTCGGTAAAAGCATGATGATCGTCCTTTTTTAAAGAAGATAGAAGCTGTTCATCAGAATATGCTTTGTACTTTGACATCATTTTTATAATCTCGTTTTAGAATCGTGTAAATTCTCAATTGATTTTCTGATCAGTACTTAACCGGTTTAACTTTTAAAAAATGATAAATGAATTATACAGAAAAATTAATGGTCAAAAGGCATGATTTTAAATCTCCTTTTTAATCTTTTATTTAAAAAACAAAATAATAACAAATAATTGGCCGCCTAATCTAATAAATTATAATTTAATATTAACAACAACTGCTTATGGCAAAAAATAACCGTATGTCCACTCTCTCCATCTTAAACCAAAAAAAAATTCCAACTTCTGATCAAGCAAAAAAGTTGGGGAATAAAATAATATTTTTCTTTTGCATTTTACATTATTCCATTACCGTTTTTGAGCGAAGTTTCCGATACCTTACTAAATTTGTTGTTGCCAGAGGGCGTTCTGGATTATTTTGAATTGACCAAAGCGCATAAAGATGCTGTAGGTCTGCATATCCATCTCCCAGGAAAAAGATATTGTCCCCAAGGGCTATGGACGTAAGGCACTTAAATCCATGGGCTTTCTTCCGGAATCTGTGGTGCAGGATTCCCCATCCTTGGACAAAAGGCCTTTCTGTACTTCAAATGGCGGCGCTTGCGGACTATCTCCTCTGGTTTTATCATCACTCGCAACTGGGAACTGGTTGCAAAAGGCACTCGAATTACAGGGGAACTCAGTGCTTTTTTTAAAAGGAGTATTTGGATAACCACCCAATAAGCTACTATCATTTGAGTCAGTATTTCCAGATCGATGGCAAGCTGCTACAGGAACAGTAAAAGGAACATATCAGCGATTATAATCAATGGAGGCAGAAAGGCCATTGCGACCAGTGGATGTTGTTCGAGAAGAATGTTGGCCAAAGGCTCAGTATCGATGAAACTGCACTCTCCAATGGGGAATTATATACGATAGTAACCAATAAACAGGCAAGAGGAAGAAAGGGTGCTATTGTGGCGATGATAAAAGGCGCCGTTGCAGAAGATATCATCAGCATGCTTAAAAAAAATACCCAAACGTGCGCGTAAAAAGGTAGAGGTAGCCACGGACATGGCTGCCAATATGCACCTGGCCATCAAGAGGTGCTTTTTGAATGCACATCGGGTAATCGACCGCTTCCATGTGCAGAAGCTACCTATGATGCAATACAGGAGGTTAGGATAAAATATCGCTGGGAAGCATTGGATGCAGAAAATGAAGCGATAGACAGGGCAAAACGGAACAAGGCCAGCTAGCAGCCAGCGGGACTCCCAAATGGAGATATCCTCAAACAGTTACTGGCCAGGAGTAGGTGCCTGCTGTTCAAGCACCACATTAAATGGACGGCCATACAGAAAAATCGTACAGAGCTGTTGTTTGAACGTTATCCCTCATTAAAGAATGTCTATCAGATCTCCTTAAAACTGGGCTATATTTTAAGGCCTTGCAAAAGTAAGGGACAGGCATTTAAGCAATTAGCTTTATAGTATAATGTGGTGGAGGATTGTGGTATCGATGCCTTTAAGACTGTAGCAAGATTCCTTAATCCGTTTTTTTGTGTGCAAATAAAAAGCCCCACTCGGACGGAATGGGGCTAAGCCTTTGATTTTTCAGCTCCCTCTGCTGGGCTCGAACCAGCGACCCTCTGATTAACAGTCAGATGCTCT
>RCUH01000172.1_pt1 | contig 93669 bp, 79 predicted proteins | sample 2166191 | NCBI WGS metagenome assembly RCUH01 (sample SAMN09932848, study PRJNA488358) | compost metagenome | feature: garden; material: soil; isolation source: compost soil in an enriched community after 214 h of incubation | place: Germany: Experimental Botanical Garden Goettingen | collected...
CCAAGATGTCCTTCGCCGGCATCCGCGACGAGAAGACCCGCATCAACCTGATCGCATGGCTGCGGACGCAGGGTTCGGGCGGCTTCGCCATCCCGGCCTCGGACCCGGCGCGTCAACCGGGCGCTGCTGCGGCTCCGGCCGCTGACGGCGCGGCTCCGGCTGCTGAAGGCGCCGCCGCCACGGAGGCCGCTCCGGCCGCCGAGGGTGCGGCTCCGGCCACGACCCAGACGACCCCGGCCGCCCCGCCGGCCGCGACCAGCGCCCCGACGGCGTAAGCGTCAGACATTCAAGACGACGGGAAAGGCGGCCTTCGGGTCGCCTTTTCTGCGTTTGGGCCTCTGATCCTCCCCCGTGAAACGGGGGAGGGGGACCGCGTAGCGGTGGAGGGGGCGGCTACAGCTGCAACCTTCGACAGCTTGGAAGCGCCCCGCGTCCACCGTGATCCGGCGCGCTTGCTCTCGCCCCTCCACCATACTGTGTATGGTCGCCCTCCCCCGCTGCGCTGGGGAGGATTGAGGATTTAGATCCGCCGGAAAACCGCCGAGGCGAAGCCTTCGCCGGTCAGCCGGGCCTCGACCTCGGCCAGGGCTTCGATGACCACGCCGCCGTGGGCCCCGGTCGCGTGGATGACCTGATCGGCGTCGACCATGATGGCCGAATGGCCGGTCCAGTCGTGGTCGCGGTTCGGGGCCATCCAGACGACCAGATCGCCGCGCCGGGCGGCGTCTCGGGCGATGGGACGACCGAGATCGGCCTGGGCGTCGGAGCGACGCGGACCGGGCAGGCCGCAGGCCAGCAGGGCCTGTTGCACCAGACCCGAACAGTCGGTCTCGAACGAGGAGCGCGCGCCGAGCGCATGGGGGCGGCCCAGCAGGCGTTCGGCCACGGCGACCGGCTCGCGCTCGAAATCGCCGACAGGTTGAAGGTCAGTGTCGCTGAGCCCCTCGCCACCCTCGCCCACCAGGGCGTTCAGCGGCAGGGCGGCGGTGACGGAGGCGACGCGGCGGGCAGGCAGAGGCGCGCCGGGCGACAGCAGGTCCAGCGCGATCCAGCCGACCACGCCGTCGCGGCGCGCCCGACCCCAGGCGCGCTCGCCCTGACGATGCAGGACGTCGAAGGCCTCGCCGTGCAGCAGCTGGTCGATGCGTTCGTCAGTGTCGGAACGAATATCCGCGACCGGAACCCGGCAATGCATGGGCTCGGTGCGGCGATAGGCCTCGGCCCGCATCAGACCTTCGAGCGCCTGCTCGGCCAGCACGATCCGATCTCCATCCCGAAGGATCAGAGGCGGGCCGGGCGGGATAAGGGCCAGAAGGTCGGACAAACAGGGCCTCAGCGGCGGTTCACGCGGGTGAACCGCCATATGTAAACGCCGAAGCCAAATCGGGCGTTAACGGCCTCGACTATTTCGCGAATCGGTCGCGCAGATAGCGATAGCAGGCGCGCAGGGCCTGGGCCTCGCCGCCCTCAGGATGTCCGGGACGGGCGCGCGGATTCCAGGCGAAGATGTCCATGTGGGCCCACGATCCCGTCGTCGGGGCGAACTTTTGCAGGAACAGCGCCGCCGTCACCGACCCGGCCTGGGCCCAGGCGGCGGAATCATTCCTCAGATCGGCGATCTCGCTGTCCAGGGAGCCGCGATAGCCGGCCCACAGCGGCATCCGCCACAGGGGGTCGCCCACCGCGCGCCCGGCCGAGAGGATGCCCTCGGCCAGGGCCTCGTCGTCGGTATAGAGGGGCGGCAGGTCGGGGCCGAGCGCCATGCGCGCCGCCCCGGTCAGGGTGGCGAAATCCAGCGTCAGGTCGGGATTGTGCTCGCTGGCCCGCGTCAGGACGTCGGCCAGAATCAGGCGGCCTTCGGCGTCGGTGTTGCCGATCTCTATGGTCAGGCCCTTGCGGCTCGACAGAATGTCCCCGGGGCGGAAGGCGTCGGCGGAGACGGCGTTCTCGACCGCGGCGACCAGCACCACCAAACGCACCGGCAGGTCGGCCTGCATGACCAGACGGCCGAGCGCCAGGGCATGGGCCGAACCGCCCATGTCCTTCTTCATGTTGCGCATCCCGGCGGCGGGCTTGAGGTCCAGACCGCCGGTGTCGAACACCACCCCCTTGCCGACCAGGGCGACCAGGGGCAGGTCGGTCTGATCCAGCTTCCAGCCGATCTCCAGCACGCGCGGAGCGCGGTGCGGGGCGGCGGCGCGGCCGACGGCGTGGACGGCGGGGTAGTTCTCATCGAGCAAGGCGTCGCCGGTGACGACGGTCAGGGTCGCGCCGGCGGATTGAGCGATCTCGCGGGCGATGGTCTCTATCTGCAAAGGCCCCATGTCGGCGGCGGGTGTGTCGACCATCTCGCGCGCCAGGGCGGCGGCGGCGGCGATGTTCAGGGTCTCGGCCAGATCGAGCCCGGCGGGGGCGACCAAACGGGCGCGACCGCGCTCGGGCCGGGCCTTGTAGCGGTCGAACAGATACCCGCCGAGGGCGAAGGCCAGAGCCGCCTGCCGGGCCGTATCACCCTCGACGCCGTCGAGGCGCCAGTCGCCGGCGGGCAGGCGGGTCGGCAGAGATCGGGCGCTCATCGGCTCGAAGACTTCGCCCGCGCCGAACAGGGCCTCGCCCGCCGCGCCGTCGTCGCCGGGGAGGATCAGCAACTGACCCGCCTTGCCGGTGAAGTTATTCGCCTCGGCCCAGGCCGCCGCCTTGCCGGTCAGGGCCTGCCCTTGCGCGATCACGCGCACCGGGCGCGCGCTGTCGGAAGCGGCGATCAGCAAGTCGGAGTGAACGACGGACATGGGGCGAGCCTTTCCGGCCCTTAAAGACCGATTAACCAAACCTTGACCCGGAAGGGCGACGCTGAGGCCGCAGGAAACCGTCCGGACCCTCTCCATGTCGCGCACCGCCGCCGCCGCCGCAACCATGACGCTGGCTCTTGTGAGCCTGTCGGGCGCCGCCATGGCGCAAACGCCCGCTCCGGCGCAGGCGCCCGTCGTCCGCCAGCCCGCCGACGCCGCGACGCGCGCCAGCTATGACCGCGCCGACGCTCTCAGCCGCTCGGTCTTCTGGTCGCAGGAACAGCAGATCAATCCGATGGACCCGGTCGCCGGGGTCAAGCTGGCCCAGGCCCTGCGCGAAATGGGTCAGTTCGATCAGGCCGCCGAGACGGCGCAAGGCATTCTGACGGTCCAGCCCGCCAACATCGACGCCATGCTGGAGGTGGGCCGCGCCCATATCGCGCGGGGTCAGGCCTTCTATGGCATCGCGGCTCTGGAACAGGCGCGGGCCGCCGCGCCGCGCGACTGGCGGCCTCTGTCGCTGCTGGGCGTGGCCTATCAGCAGGTGCGACGTCCCGACGACGCCAGGACCGCCTGGACCGAAGCCCTGCGCCTGTCGCCCGACAATCCCGATGTCCTGACCAACGCCGCCATCGCCCGCATGGGCGAAGGCGATGCGCCCTCGGCTGAAATCCTGCTGCGCCGCGCCGCCGCCCAGCCGGGCGCGACGCTGAAGGTGCGTCAGAACCTGGCCCTGTCGCTGGGCCTGCAAGGCAAGACCGCCGAGGCCGAACAGATCCTGCGCCGCGACCTGCCGCCCGAGGTCGCCGACGCCAACCTGCGCTGGCTGGCCGAACGCACCGCGGCAGGCTCGGCTTCGGCTGCGGTGGTCCCGGTCGCCGACCCCGGCACGGCCCGCACCTGGTCGTCGCTTCAGGGCGGCTGAGGCGTTACGTCGCGGCCCCGGCCCAGGCCTCAAGCAGCCGTCGCGCGATCGCGAACGGCGGCGGCGCGTGGATCGTCCCGTGCGTGCCCGCCAGCACGGCCCGAGCTTCGGTCCGCGTCAGCCAGGCCACGGCCTCCAGCTCGGTCTGATCCGGCGCGGCGTTGTCGTCGGTGACTTCGGCGATGAGGCCGATCATCAACTGGGCCGGGAAGGGCCAGGGCTGACTGGAGTGATAGGCCACGTCTGACACCGTCAGCCCCGCCTCCTCCATCACCTCGCGGGCGCAGGCCTCCTCGATGGATTCGCCGGGCTCCATGAAGCCGGCCAGGGCCGACATCCGGCCCTCGGGCCAGGCGGCCTGACGCCCCAGCAGGCAGCGGGGTTCTGAACCGCCCTTGTAGACCGGCAGCATGATGACGACCGGATCGACGCGCGGGAAATGCTCGACCCCGCAGGCCGGGCAGACCCGCCGCCAGCCGCCCGAGGCCTGATCCGTGGCCTTGCCGCAGGCGGCGCAGAAGCCGTGACGCCGGCGCCAGTCGAACAGGCTCTTGGCCGTCCCGGCGATGGCGACATCGGCTTCCGGCAGGGCCGCCGCCGCCGCGCGCATCTCGATGAACTGGCCCAGGCCTCCGGCGGGACCAGTGGTGGGGTCGATGGAACCCTCGAACTCGACGGCGAAGACCGGCGCCCCCTTCCACAGGCCTAGGAAGACGTCGCGGTCCGGGACCAGGTCGCGGCCGTGGCTCAACGCCAGCCAGACCAGGCGCTGTCCGCCCTCATGATCCTCGACCAGGGGCCGTCCCTCCCACAGCACCATGGCCAGGGCCTCGGGGTTGGCTTCCTGCTCGCCCAGCCAGGCGATGTCGTTGCGAAGGTCGCCCGAGCGGTCGAGCGGATTGCCGGAGAAGACGTGGGTATGGGACATGGCCGCTTCATACCCCCGACAAGACGACGCGGGGAGGGGTCTTGATTCCCGCGTCGCCAACCGTCATATCCCTCCTCGGAGATCGCGGGCGAAGGCTTCGCCAACCTGGTCAGGGCCGGAAGGCAGCAGCCACAACGAATTCACCTTCGGGTCGCGGTCTCTACTTCCCTCTACAATCGTGATCGCTGGCCGCTTAAGGGGCCGGTCGAACTGCGCCGAGGACCAGGCCGGCCATGTCGTCCTGTTCAATGATGTAAAGGGCGTAGAGCTTTCGTTTCCGGACAGCATCGACCAGGTTGTTGTCCTCGATGTCGATGAGGGCGGCTTCAGACACGAAGGCGTCGGACCGGCGCGAAAACAGCCAAAATGTCATGTCGCCACGGGTTATGGGCGAGAAGCCGAGGCGGGTCGTCATGTCGCGATTGAGCCTTTGGCTGTCGGCCTCCGGCGAAATCAGCCCGCAGAAATCGAGTCTGAGTCCATCGATCTCCATGATGGCCTTTCCGTCGCCCCAGCCGGTCATCAGCATTTCGATCGACCCGATGGGCGTGCTGGACTTTAACGTGTTGGGGTCGAAGTTTAGGTAGACGGCGGGGTCTCGAAAATCCTCGCCCATTTCGTCGGCGACCTCGGCGGGCATCTTGAACCAGTCGCCAGCCTCGGCGGCCGCCGCGACGGCCGGAGGCTCGCCGTTGGTGCTCAGGCAGGCGTCGACAAATGACTGGATCGGCTCGGCCGTCGCCGGGCCGGCTATCAGCCAGGCTGCGGCGACAAGGCTCACGATGGTTTTGTTCTTCACGGTCGTCCCCCCGGATAGTGCTCGATGCGATCGTAACAGGGGGAAATCGTCGAACAATGGTCGTTTTATCGGCTTCGTCGCTTTCGCCCTTGTCTCTCAAGCGTAACGGAACCGGAATCGCCCTGACCCGCTGAAAGAACTTCACTCTTTCAGGAGCAGGCGAATGAGCGTTCTCGGGTCCATCCTCGGCGGCATCTTCAAAAAAAAGAAGGAAGAGCCAGCCCCTGCCGCCCCGGCGCCCGCGCCGACCACCACACCGGTCCAGCCGCAGGTGACGGCGGCAGCCGCGACCGCGCCGCAACCCGAGCCCGAGGTCGATGTCGCCGGCATCCTCGATTTCATGAACGACCAGAAGGCGCAGAAGCTGAACTGGCGCACCTCCATCGTCGATCTGATGAAGCTGGTCGGGCTGGAATCCTCGCTGGCCGAGCGTAAGGAACTGGCCGACGAGCTGGGCTACACGGGCGACAAGTCCGACAGCGCCAGCATGAACATCTGGCTGCACGCCCAGGTGATTCAGAAAATCAGGGACAACGGCGGCCGTCTGCCCACCGATCTCTGAGTTCCGTCTCTCGCGAGGGGGTGCGCGACCGCGCCCTCTCGCGCTAAGACAGGATCATGAGCGACGTCGATCCGAGTCTTGATGGCCCTCCCTGGGAGGAGGACGTTCCCGAGCGGGACGAGAACACCGACGACATGTTCGGCGCGCCCGCTACCGCGCCCCAGCCCCCGGCTGCGCCCGAGCCTGTCGCGGCCACGGTCGCCGCGCCCGCCCCGACGCCCCCCAAGGCCCAACCCTTCGCCGACGAGCCCGCCGACGACGGCGCCTACAAGGTTCTGGCGCGCAAATACCGCCCGCGCACCTTCGAGGACCTGATCGGACAGGAGGCCATGGTCAGGACCCTGACCAACGCCTTCGCCACAGGCCGCATCGCCCACGCCTTCATGCTGACCGGGGTGCGGGGCGTCGGCAAGACGACGACCGCCCGCCTCTTGGCCCGCGCTCTCAACAACGAAACCGACGTCATCGACAAGCCGTCGCTGAGCCTGACGGCGCATGGCCGCCATGACGCCTCCATCATGGCCGGCCAGCACATGGACGTCATGGAGATGGACGCCGCCTCGCACACCGGCGTCAACGACATCCGCGACATCCTGGAAAGCGTCCGCTACGCACCGGTCGAGGCCCGCTACAAGGTCTATGTCCTCGACGAAGTCCACATGCTGTCGACGCAGGCGTTCAACGCCCTGCTGAAGACGCTGGAAGAGCCGCCGCCCCACGCCAAATTCATCTTCGCCACCACCGAGATCCGCAAGGTCCCGGTGACGATCCTCAGCCGCTGCCAGCGCTTCGACCTGCGCCGCGTCGAGCCCGAGGTCCTGGTCGGGCATCTGGGCCGCATCGCCGACCGCGAAGGCATGAAGATCGAGCAGGAGGCCCTGGCGCTGATTTCCCGCGCCGCCGAGGGTTCGGTCCGCGACGGCCTCAGCTTGCTGGACCAGGCCCTGGTGCAGGCCGAGCATGGTCAGACGGTGCAGACCGCCACCGTGCGCGACATGCTGGGTCTGGCCGACCGCACCCAGACCATCGCCCTGTTCGAATCCGTCATGGCAGGGCGCACCGCCGAGGCGCTCGAGAACTTCCGCACGCTTTACGGCTATGGCGCCGATCCGGTGCAGGTGACCAACGACCTGCTGGAGCACTGCCACGCGGCGTCGGTCGCCAAGATGCTCGGCCCGAACGCCACCCGCCTGCCCAATGATCAGGCGCAGAAGCTGACGGCGCTCGGCGCGGCCATCTCGGCCGGAACCCTGTCGCGCACCTGGCAGATGTTGCTCAAGTCCCTGGACGAGGTGCGGCGCGCGCCGAACCCCGCCGACGCCGTGGAAATGGCCATCGTCCGTCTGGCCTACGCCGCCGACCTGCCGGGACCGGAAGAGGCGCTGAAGGCCATCCAGTCGGGCGGAACCCTGCCGGGCGGCGGCGCGGGCGGTCCGCGCGGCGGCGGCTCTGGAGGAGGCGGGGGCGCCTCGGCCATGCTGGCGGCGCGGCCCATGGCCCAGCCGGCCTTGCCCGACCCCCAGACGTTCGAGGCCGTGGTCGCCCTGATCGGGGAGAAGCGTGAAATCACGCTGCAGATGGACGTGGAACGCTATGTGCGGCCGGTGTCGTTCAAGCCCGGCGCCATCGTCTATGAACCGGCCCAGGGCTCTCCGGTCGATCTGGCGCGGCGTCTGGCCTCGCGGCTCAAGGAATGGACCGGCCGCACCTGGCTGATCGCCGCCAACGGCCAGGGCGGCGGCGAGACCCTGATCGAGGTCGAGAAAAAGGCCCGCTCCGCCCGCCGTGCGGCGGTCGAGGCGGACCCCTTCGTCGTCTCCATCATGCAGGCCTTCCCCGGCGCCGAGATCAAGGACATCAAGACCCTGGCCCCGGCGGTGGAAATGCCCGCCATCCCGGAAGACGACGAGGAAGACTGATCTAGTCCGTCATCCCGGATCGGCGCTGCGCGCCGTCCGGGATGACGGGGGTAGGCTTACAGAATCTGCGCGGCTTCCTCGAAGTCGAGGCGGGGCGACCGCGGGAAGAGGTTCTCGTCCGTGCCGTAGCCCAGGTTCATGATGAAGTTCGGCTCGACATTGCTGTCGGGGAAGAACTCGGCCTTCACGCCGGCGGCGTCGAAGCCCGACATCGGACCGACGTCCAGACCCAGGGCGCGCGCCGCAATGATCAGGTAGCCGCCCTGCAGCGAGGCGTTGCGGAAAGCGGCTTCCCGGCGACCCGCCTCGTCAAGGAACCAGTCGCGGGCGCCCGGCGCGTGCGGGAACAGCTTGGGCAGGGTGTCGTGGAAATCGATGTCCTGACCGATGATCAGGTTGACCGGCGCAGCCAGGGTCTTGGCGCGGTTGCCCTCGCTCATGTGCACGGACAGACGGGCCTTGGCCTCAGGCGAGGTGACGAAGACAAACCGCGCGGGCGTGGCGTTGACCGCCGTCGGGCCGAACTTGGTCAGGTCATAGAGCTGGCGGATCAGGTCTTCGGACACGGGCCTGTCGCTCCAGCCGTTGCGCGTGCGCGCTTCGGTGAACAACTGGGCCAGAACGGCGTCGGACACCGGAAGGTCGCGGGCGGAAAGGGCGTCGTAAGCCATGGGAAGAACCTCCTGAACTGTTATTCGTAACTTGTATGGTTGCTATTTGGCGTTTCCCGCCGTCAGGTCAAGACACGGCGACGCAAAATTTGTCGTCGCCGAGCGCGGGCCATGATCAGCAGGGCCTGTCGCAGCGTCGCGGATCACCCTATCTAGGACTTATGAAAGACCTCAACGCCCTGATGCAACAGGCCCAGGCCATGCAGCAAAAGCTGCAGGACGCCCAGGCCAGGATGGCCGAAACCACCGCCGAGGGCACCTCGGGCGGCGGCCTTGTCTCCATCGCCCTGAAAGGCCCCGGCGAGATCACCGCGGTGAAGATCGACGACAGCCTGATGGCGCCCGGCGAGGGCGAGATCCTGGCCGACCTGATCGTCGCCGCCCACGCCGACGCCAAGCGCAAGCTGGACGAGGTCAACAGCGCCCTGATGCGCGAGGCCGCCGGCCCCATGGCCGGGATGAACATCCCCGGAATGCCGAAACTCTTCTGATGGCCGCCTCCGCCGGGCCGGAAATCGAACGGCTCATCAGCCTGCTGGCCAAGCTGCCGGGCATGGGGCCGCGCTCGGCCCGGCGCGCGGCCCTGGCCCTGTTGAAGCGGCGCGAGCAGCTTCTCGTGCCGCTGGCCGCCTCGTTGGCCGAGACGGCGGCCAAGGTCGTTAACTGCTCGATCTGCGCCGCGCCCGACACGCGCGATCCCTGCTCGATCTGTTCCGACAACGCCCGCGACAACGCCCTGATCTGCGTGGTCGAGGAGGCCGGCGCCCTGTGGGCCATGGAGCGCTCCGGCGCCTTTCGCGGCAAGTATCACGTGCTGGGCGGGCTGCTGTCGGCCCTGGACGGCGTCGGTCCCGAACAGTTGCGCATCGCCGAACTGATCGGCCGCGCAAAAGGCGGCGAAGCGCGCGAGGTCGTCCTGGCCCTGCCCGCCACCGTCGACGGCCAGACCACGGCCCACTACCTCGCCGAGCGCCTGTCTGCGGCGGGCGTCGAAGTCACGTCGCTGGCGCGCGGCGTGCCGGTTGGCGGCGAGCTGGACTGGCTGGACGACGGCACCATCATCCAGGCCCTGCGCGCGCGCCGCCCAGCTTAACCTTCCCTCTCCCGATGGGAGAGGGCTTGAGCCTCGGAGAGCCGAAGGCGATCCGCCAGGCGAAAGGGTGAGGGCCTACCCTGTCAGTCGGCGCAAGCCGCCGCGCAGCGACCTTGTCAACTTCACCCGCGAACCCTCACCCTTTCGCGCAAGGACGATCGCTGACGCTCTCGTGCGCTCAAGCTCTCTCCCAGCGGGAGAGGGGCGACTTTCAACCGCCCGCGACTCCGGCTAGGAACGGAGCATGAACACGCTCGAACTCATCCTGCTGGTCGTCGCCGTGGCCGCGGTCGCCGGCTTCTTCTGGGCCTTCATGGGCTGGCAGAAGGCCAAGGGGGCGCTCGACGCCGCCGACGCCCGACTGGAGCTGATGGAGGAGAGCCGTGATTCCATGGCCGAGTTCCTCAAGGCCCAGGCCTCGCAGTCGGCCGAGGCCGTGGCGACCAAGCTGGTGGCCCGCGCCACCGAGACCTTCCAGGCCCAGGACCGCGTCGCCCGCGAACGCATGGAGGCCCAGCTCAAGCCGGTCTCGGAAACCCTCGCCAAGTTCCAGGAACACGTCGCCGCCCTGGAGAAGACCCGCGCCGAGGACACCGGCGGGCTGAAGGAGCAACTGGCCGCCCTGATGACCGCCTCGACCGCCACCCGCGACGAGGCGCGCCGTCTGACCGAGGCCCTGAAGGGCAATACCGGCCGTCGCGGCCGCTGGGGCGAGCAGACCTGCCGCAACGTGCTGGAAGCCGCCGGCATGGCGGGCCGCTTCGACTTCGAGGAGCAGAATTCCTCAGCCAATGACGAGGGCCGTCAGCAGCGCCCGGACTTCATCATCAAACTGCCCGGCGGCGGCATGTTCGTCATCGACGCCAAGGTGTCGCTGGCCTTCGCCGACGAGGCCGACGGCGACGAGGAAGCCCAGGGCAAGGCCATGTCGGCCCGCACCGCCGCCAGCATGAAGACCCACGTGCGCCAGCTGTCGTCCAAGGCCTATCAGGACCAGTTCAAGCCCAGCCCCGACTTCGTCGCCATGTTCGTGCCCGGGGACGCCTTCCTGGCCGCCGCCCTGGACCACGAGCCCGACCTGATGACCCAGGCCATGGCCTCGCGCGTGGTCATCGTCACCCCCACCACCCTGTTCGCCCTGTGCAAGGCCGTCGCCTACGGCTGGCGCGCCGAAGAGCAGGCCAAGAACGCCGAGGACGTCGCCAAGCTGGGCAAGGAGCTTTACAAGCGCCTGTCGGTCATGGGCGGCCACGCCGCCTCGGTCGGCCGGGCGCTGGAAACCGCCGTGGGCAAGTACAACCAGTTCGTCGGCTCGCTGGAGAGCCAGGTCATGGTCTCGGCCCGCCGCTTCGAGGACCTGCAGGTCGATCACGAGGGCAAGGAGCTGCCCGACCTGCCCGCCGTCGAACAGACGCCCCGCACCCTCAGCCGTCCGGAACTGCTGAACGCCCCGGCGGAGTAGCGCGCTGCCTCGCTTGACGGCGGCGGACGACAGTGTAAAACGTCCTTGTCAGATCAAGGGGGCGTTGTGGCCGACAAGCGTAAACTCATTATCCAGTCCGTCATCGGTTTCGGATTGATCATGCTGGCCGCCTTCGTCATGGGCGGTGTCCTGGCCTATCTTGAGACCCGGGGCCAGGACATCACCTCCAGCGCGGGCGCACTGTGGGCGGTCGGCGGCTTCGCCGCAGTCACCATGCTGATCTCCCTGTGGGTCGGTTTCAAGTGGATGTCCTCCATCGACGAAGCGGCGCGGGAAGCGCACAAGTGGGCCTGGTTCTGGGGCGGTTCGGGCGGCATGGCCGTGGGCGGGGTTCTGGTGATCATGGCCTCGCTGCCGCAGGCCGCCGCGATCAATATTCCCGCCTGGTATTCCGAACGCACCGACCCCGCCGCCTACGCCGCCACCGGCGCCTTCGCCATGCTGACGCTGATGCTGATCGGCTACACCATCGCCTGGGCCTGGTGGTGGCTGGGGCGGCGTTGAGGGACGCGGCATGAATAACCGTCTCAAGGTGCTGCGCGCCGAGCGCGACTGGAGCCAGGCCCACCTGGCCACCGAACTCGGCGTCTCGCGTCAGACCGTCAATGCGCTGGAGACGGGGCGCTACGACCCCTCCCTGCCGCTGGCCTTCAAGATCGCCCGGCTGTTCCAGATGCCGATCGAATCCATCTTCTCGGACGAGGAATAGTCGTCGCTGGCCGACGCGCCCCGTCATCGCCTCTCTTCAAAAGGATGCCTGCCATGCGTTTCGACCGACTGACCGCCTGCGTGCGTTCGACGCTGACCGTCGGCGCCGCCCTGTCCGCCCTGCTGATGGCCCCGACGGCGATGGCGCAATCGTCGGTGGCTGCCCCCGTCTCCGTCACCGCAGCGCCCGAGGGCTCGGGCCCGGCCTTGTGGGTTATCAAGGACGCGGATTCGACCCTCTACCTGTTCGGCACCGTTCATGTGCTGAAACCCGAGACGCCCTGGGGCACGGCCCGCGTGGATGAGGCCTTCGCCAGCGCTGACGAATACTGGTTCGAAATCGCCGACCTCGCCAATCAGGACGGCGTCATGCCCCTGATCCAGGCCAAGGGCGTCTCGCCCGACCGCCCCCTGTCGAGCCTTCTGACCGCCGAGGAGATGGCCGACCTCGACGCCGCCGCGCGCACGGTCGGTGCGACGGCGGCGCAGTTGGACCCCTTGCGCCCCTGGCTGGCCAGCCTGCAACTGGCGCTCGCCTCGATCGCCAAGGCCGGCTACGTCCCAGCCAACGGCGGCGATCAGATCCTGCATGCGCGCGCCGCCGCGACCGGCAAGCCGATCAGGGGCTTCGAGACCGCGCCCCAGCAGATCGGCTTCATCGCCGACATGTCCGAAGACGCCCAACTGGCCATGCTGCGGTCGGGCCTCAAGGAATTCGATCAGGCCGACGCCGTCCTGGGTCGCATGGTGACTGCCTGGTCCACTGGCGATGTCGACGGTCTGGACGTCCTCATCGGCCAGGAGATGAAGGCGGAATCCCCGGAAATGTACGCCGTCATGCTGACGGGGCGGAACGACAACTGGGCCGATCAGATCCAAACCCTGCTGGCCGGTTCGGGCACGGCCTTCATCTCTGTCGGCGCCGGACATCTGGCGGGCGAAGACAGCCTGCAGGCGAAGCTGGCTCAACGGGGAGTCACGGCGACCCGCGTCACCGACTAGGGGCTGCGCGGCCCAAAGCGGACGTTGCGAGGGGCGGTCGACGAGAGTCGGTCGCCCTTTTTCAATGTAAAACCACGTAAAATCAAACACTTGGTTACATTGTAAGCGTGGCCATCAGAGGGGTGGTGGGCTAGTTCGGCCGCACTTCGACCTTTGGGGGGCGAGACGTTTTAACACGACCGGAAGGGCGCGAGCTCCGACGGTCGCACGTCGTCGCCGTCTCCGATCATCAGGTCGAGGCGGAGGCCTGAGACGTGTTGAACCTGCTGAAATCCTTGCACCGCCTGGCGTTGCGCGTGGCCCGTCTGTCGGCGCCTCTGGTTGTCGTGGGGGTCGCCGGTGTTGCGGCGGCGGCCGATCTGCAGGTCTCATCCTACAGCTGGGAACCCGATCCCGTGGCGAACGGGGCTCAGGCGGATTTCACCATCCGGGTCAGCAATAATGATCTGGATCTGATCAGCGATGCGGTCGTGACCGTGGCCGTGCCTGCGAACTTCACCGTTCTGGCGGCGTCGCTTCCCGCCTATTGCACCCTTTCCGGCGCGCCGGGCGGCCAGACCCTGAATTGCGATCTTCCGGCCCTTCCGGGCGGCGATTTCAACATTCGTTATTCGGGAACCGCCACGGCGACAGGCTCGCGTTCCTCCACTGCGACGATTTCCAGCGCGACCAATGTGGATCTGAACCCGGGCAACGACAGCCTGACGGTCGCGCCGGCGGTTCAGTCGGGCGCCGATCTGTCGGTGGCCAAGACCGACAATGAGCCGGATCATTCCATCCCCGGCGGCGGCATCCTGACCTATACGCTGACAGCGTTGAACGCCGGGCCCGACGCCACCGCCGCTATCCGCCTGACCGACAACCTGCCCGCCGCCAGCGACTTCGACTTCATCTCCGCCGCCGGCAGCGACTGGACCTGCGCGCATGTCGCGGCCACGGTCGTGTGCAACTATGGCGGGACGGCGCTCACCGGGGCCTTGCCGCCGATTACGATCAAGGGACGGGTGCTGGCCAGCGGCGGCACGATCACCAACAACGCCTTCGTCGGCCTGACCAGCCCGACCGTGCTGGACCCGGATGGCAGCAATAACGCGGCGGTTCCGGTCGTCACAACGATCGAACCCGGCGCCGACCTGGCGGCGGGTAAAGCCATGCCCGCCACGATTATTCAGGGCGATGACGTCGATATCGAGCTGACGATCCGCAACACCGGACCCTTGACGGTCGCCGGCGCCGTCATTGTCGACACGATCGCGCCCGAGTTCGAAATTCTGACGCCCCTGCCCGCGGGCTGTCTGGCGTCGGGACAGACGGTCAGTTGCACGGCGAACAGCCTGTCGACCGGCCAGACCCAGATGTTTCCCATTCGCGTGACGGCGATCGCGCCGACGGCGGGCAACGCCATCAATTCCGCCACGGTGACGGCGCCGGCGGGCGTCACGGACCCGACCGTGGACAATAATACAGCCAACGCCAGCTATCGCATCGTCGAGCCGAATTCCGACCTGCGCACCCGCAAGGTCAAGGGCCCGAACCCGGTCGAGGCCGGTCAGGAGATGACCAGCACGATCACGATCCGCAATCTGGGGCCGTCGATCCTGAACTATGACGCGGCCAATCCGCTGCGCATTGTCGATACGGTGACGGCGGACGAGACCTATGTCTCCGCGGCTGCGCCCTGGGCCTGTGCGCAAGTCGGGCTCGAGATCACCTGTGAACTGGTTGGGCCGGGCAGCCTGGCGGTCGGCGCCGACGCGGTTCTGTCGCTTAAGACCGTGGCGGGCGCGGGCATCGATCTGAGCCTGAGCAACACGGCCTGCACGGCGTTCGGCGCCTTGCCGGGCGACCTCAACGCGGCCAACAATTGCGCCTCGGCGACCTCGCGCTCGACGCCGAACGAGGCCGACCTGGAGATCGTCAAGGAAGTCAGCCTTGACCCTGCTGGTCCCTGGACCCAGACCCCGGCGCTGGCGATCACCACGGACGACGCCGCCTTCTATCTGCGTTTCACCGTTCGCAACCTGGGCGGCGATACGGCGCGCACCGTGGTTGTCACCGACGACCTGCCCAACTTTATCAATGACGCCGCCAACGGTTTCACCACCGGCTTTGTGGTTGAAAGCGCCAGTCAGGGGACGCCGGCCTATTCGGCAAGCAACGGCCGCATCAGCTGGACCGTAACCGACCTCGCTGCCGGGGACGCCGAGACGGCGATCGTCCGCATCAATCGTCCGGTCGAGAGCGGCGCTTTCGACAACACGGCCGAAGTGACGTCGCCGGACACCACTGAATTCAACTTGGCGAACAATCGCTCGACCGCCAGCTATGATATCGCGCCGATCACCGACATCACCTTGAACGCCAAGTCGATTTCGCCCAACCCGGCTCAGGTCGGCGTGGTCGCGACCTATACCATCGGCGTGCGGGGCCTTGGACCGAATCCGGCCGCGAACGTGGTGGTGACGGACGTGATCGACCCGGCGCGCTTTGAGCTGGTGGGTCAACCGACCACGACCAAGGGCGGCGCGACCTGCACCAGGACGGATGCGACCGGCACGATCTCTTGCGCCATGGGGACGATCAATCGCGGTCAGACCTATCAGATCAATCAGCAGGTCCGGGCGCGTTTCCCGTTCGGCGGCGCGACCAACGGCTTCCCCTTCGACCATACCAACACCGCTACGGTGACCACGTCGACGACCGAAACCAACGGCGCCAACAACAGCGTCGGCCTGACGCACCAGGTCATCGCTCCCGCCATGGACCTGGCGATCACCAAGGAGGAGCCGAGCGCCGCATACGACCCCATGCCGTTCGGGTCAGGCCTCGTCTATGATCTGCGGGCGTCGAACTTTGGTCCGTCGCGCGCCGGCAATGTCGTGATTACCGACATCCCCGCGCCGCCGGCCGGCTACGCCATGGCTCTGGATCGGATCGAGGTGAATCCGGTCGGGGCTAACGGCGGCCTGACGCTCTATACGCCGCCGTCGCCGGCCTGCGTGACCGTGGCGGGCGGCCGGATCGAATGCCGTCTGCATAGTTCCGATCCGGCATTGAACTATCTGGACGAGCGTCATCAGGTGGTCTTCCGCCTGTTCATGACGGCGACCGGCGCGGCGCCGACCAGCTCCATGACCTTCTCCAACGGGGCCCAGATCGTCTCGCTGGAGCAGGACAATACGACGGTCAGTCAGGCCGACGGCGAACTGGCCAACAATTCGGCGATCCAGACCACGACCGTGATTCCCGCCACCGACCTGGAGGTCGTGAGCAAGACCCGCATCACGCCGTCGCCGGTGCAGATCAATCAGCCGGTCCAGTACAGCGTCGTGGTGCGAAACAACGGCGTCTCGCCCACCACCCAAATGCGCGTGACCGACGCCCTGCCTGCGGGCTGGACGCGGGTGGCGACCGGCGAGACCTTCAGCGTGAGCGGCGCGGCCCTGGTTACGGCGATGACCTGTTCGGGGACCAGCAGCATCCTCTGCATTCTGGACGGCGACTTGCCGGCGGGCGCGGGCAATACCGTGACCCTGACCCTGTTCGCCAGGGCGGCGCATCCCTTCGCCGGCGCGCTGGACACCGACCTGACCAATACGGCCAGCATCGCCCCGGGGCGTGACGGCGCCGGTAAGGAAATCAGCCGCGACACGAACCCGGCCAACAACACCAAGACCGAAACCACCCAGGTCACGACGTCCTCGATCAAGGGCACGGTCTATCGCGACGACAACCGCAACGACGCGATTGACGCCAACGAGGGCATGACCGGCGTCACCCTGACACTGAACGGGACCGATGTGTTCGGCAACGCCATCGCCAACCGCACGACGACGACGACCCCTGGCGGCGCCTTCACCTTCGACCGCCTGCCGGCGGGGACCTATCAGATCGTCGAGACCCAGCCCTCGGGCACGTTCGACCGCAACGAGACCGCCGGCACGGCGGGCGGCGACGTCAACAACGCCGCCTATGGCAGCGGCGCGTCGAGCAATACGATCTCCAACATCGTCCTGCCGGCGACCACGGAGGCGACAGGCTATGTCTTCCAGGAAGTCAGCGCGGCCAAGGTGTCGGGCTACGTCTATCGCGACCTGAACAACAACGGCCTGCGTGAAGGCGGCAGCGGCGAGACGGGCTTTGCGCCCGCCGCCTTCGCCTCGACGCCGCACATCCGTCTGACGGGCACGGACTACGCCGGCGGCGTCGTGAACCTGACGGCCAACGTCAATGCGACGGGCTTCTATGAGTTCGCATCTGTGCCGCCGTCGAACGGCGCGGACGCCTATACCGTGACGCAACTGGTCCAGCCGAACGGCGCCTCCGACGGCAAGGACGCCAACGGCGCCCTCGTGATCGCCAACTCCAGCGGTCGAACTGCGCCGGAAGGCTTCGACATCGGCGCGGTGGCGCCGGGGGCCGATCTGACCGAGCGCAACTTCGGCGAACTGCCGACCTCGCTGCTCAGCGGCATGGTCTTCCTGGACCCGAACGCCGATGCGATCCGCAGCGCGGGCGAGACCACGGGCCTTGCGGGCGCCGGTATTCGCCTGACGGGCCTGAACGACCTGAACGAGACCATCGACTGCCTGATCACCACGACGGCGACCGGCCTCTACAGCTTCCCGAACGCGGCTTCGGCCACGCCGACCTGTCAGGTGCTGCGTCCCGGCGTCTATGCGCTGGAGATCACGCCTGCGGCCGGTCTGACCCATACGGGCGCCTTCATCGGCAGCTCGGGCGGCGACTCCGGCAGCCAGAGTGGGGCCGATACCGCGGCGCCGGGCGCGGGCAACACGACGGTGACCGCCATCGCTGTCGTCGCGGGTTCTTCGTCGTCGAACTATGACTTCGGCGCCAGCGGCCAGGGCCTCAGCGGCTATGTCTATGTCGACAACAACGACACGGGCGTTCGCGATGCGGGCGAGGCCGGCATTCCGGGCGTGCGCGTCACCCTGTCGGGCGTGACAGCCAACGGCCAGAACGTCTGTGACCTGACCACCTGCACGGCGACGACCGATGCGGCGGGCGCCTTCATCTTCCTGTCGGTGCCGGGTTCGGATGCGACGGGCTACACCCTGACCCAACAGGCGCAGACCGCTGCGCCGCTGTCGAACTACACGGACGGCAAGGATGCGGCGGGCGTGGTCGGCGGCGTCGTGCGCGGCGCGGCGGCCAATGACGTCATCAGCGGCATCGTGCTGAACGCGGGCGAGCTGGGCTCCAACTACGCCTTCGGCGAGCTGGCCGGTTCGCTGGCCGGTCTGGTCTATGTCGACGGCAATGACGACGGCGTGCGTCAGGCCGGCGAGCTCGGCCTGGGCGGCGTCGAGATCACCCTGTCGGGCACGACCGCCGACGGTCAGGACATCTGCGCCTGGCGCGCGGCCCTGGACCCGAGCCAGACCTGCACGGTCACGACCAAGGCGGACGGTTCCTACGTCTTCGACAACCTGCCGAAGGGGACCTACGCCCTGACGGAAACCCAGCCCAGCGCCTATGCCGACGGTCGTGAAGCCGCCGGTTCGGCGGGCGGTTCGGTCAACAACGGCGTCTTCGACGGCACGGCTGCGGCCAACACCATCGGCGGCATCGCCCTGGGCGCCGGCGTGGACGCGACCGACTATGTCTTCGGCGAGCGCGCCGTGGTCATCAGCGGCACGGTCTTCAAGGACCCGGAGCGCGACGGCGTGAACGGGGGCGGCGAGCCGCCTCTGGCCGGCGTGACCATCGAGCTGGTCCAGAACGGCGTGGTCATTGCGACCACGACGACCGGCGCGGACGGAACCTACACCTTCATCGACCTGCCCGCCGGCGACTATACGGTGCGCGAGGTCCAGCCTGACGGCTATGGCTCGTCGTCTCCGAACGAGGTCTCGGTCAACCTGACCCCAGGCCAGACCCAGACGGTCGACTTCGCCGACACGGTCAGCAGCATCGCCGGTCATGTCTTCGTCGACAGCAACAACGACGGCGTGCGTCAAGCCGGAGAGGCGCCCATCGCGGGCGTGGTCGTGACCCTGACGGGCACGGACGCGGCGGGCGGTGCGGTCAACCGCACGGCCACGACCAACGCCTCGGGCGAGTGGATCATCGACGACCTGCTGGCGGGGACCTATGTGGTCGTCGAGACCCAGCCGGCCAACTATTCGGACGGCCTGGACAGCGCCGGTTCGGTCGGCGGCGTCGTGACGACGCCCGGCGACCAGATCAGCGGCATCGTCCTGCCCGAAGCGACGGATGCGATCGACTATGCCTTTGGCGAGCGCGGTCAAGGCGTCAGCGGGAACGTCTATGTCGACGTCGATCTGAACGGGGTGAATGACGGCGGCGATCATCCGCTGGCGAACGTGACGGTGGAACTGCGCACCGCCTCGGGCGACCTGGTGGCCACGACGACGACGGGACCGGACGGTTCGTACAGCTTCGGCGACGTTCCGGCGGGCGACTATGTGGTCATCGAGACCCAGCCTGCGGGCTATGGCGAGGGGCCGGAGCATCCGACCAACCGCGTACCCGTCACCGTCGTCACGGATGAGAAGACCGCGCCGATCAACTTCGGCGAGCGTACCGGCTCGCTGTCGGGCCTGGTCTATAACGACACCAACAACAACGGCGTCCGCGACGCCAACGAGCCGGTCATCGGCGGCGTCACCGTCATCCTGACGGGAACGGATGCGCGCGGCGAGGCGGTCACACGCAGCGTCGTGACCGGACCGGACGGAAGCTACCGCTTCACCGACCTGCCGGGCGGGACCTATACGGTCACGGAAACCCAGCCGGACGGTTATGACGACGGTCTGGACACGCCCGGAACCTCGGGCGGCGCATCGGACGGCGGCGACGCCATCACCGGCATCGTCCTGGCCCCTGCGGCCGAGGCGACGGGCTACCTGTTCGGCGAGCGCGGCGACGAGGCCCAGATCTCGGGCTCGGTGTGGATGGACTCTGACCACGACCGCGCACGCGGCGGCGGCGAGGCCCCGCAAGCGGGCTGGACCGTCGAACTGTTCCTGGGCGACGTCCTGATCTCGACGACCCAGACCGGCGCCGACGGCGGCTACGCCTTCACCGGCGTGGCCCCCGGCTCGGGCTATGGCGTGCGCTTCCGTCACCCGGACAACAACGCCGTCTATGGCGGGGCGCGTCCGAACGAGACCGGCGCGGCCTTCGTCGACGGCGTGACCTCGGCCTCCAATGCGGGCGGCGCGACCCTGAAGGATCGCGAACTGACGGGAATCACCCTGACGCCGGGCGCCGGCGTGACCCAGCAGTCCCTGCCGCTGGACCCGTGGGGCGGGGTCTATGACGCGGTCCGCCGCACGGCCATTCCGGGCGCGACTGTCCAGATCACCGGACCGGCCGGCTTCGATCCTGCCCTGCATCTGCTGGGCGGCGCCGGAAACGCGCGTCAGATCACCGACGCCCTGGGCCTGTACCAGTTCCAGCTGACGGCCTCGGCCCCGGCCGGCGCCTACAGCCTGTCGGTGACGCCGCCGAACGGCACCTACAACCCGAACCAGCCGTCGACGATCATTCCGCCCTGCGCGGGACCGCTGACGGTCAATGCGACGCCGGACCCCCTGCTGGTTTCGACCAGCAACGGCCCGCCGCCGCTGGGCACGGCTGAAGGCTGCCTGACGGGCGTGATGACGACCGGCTATGTGCTGAGCTTCAATATGACGCCGGGCGTCTCGGCCAACATCGTCAACAACAACATCCCCCTGGACCCGATCCTGGAGGGCGCGATCGAGGTCACGAAGACGACCCCGATGGTCAACGTCGTGCGCGGCGGTCTGGTCCCCTATGTCATCACGGCCCGCAACACCCTGGCCGGGACGCTGACGGGCCTGACCCTGACGGACCGCGTGCCCGCCGGCTTCCGCTATCGCGAGAGCAGCGCCCGTATCGACGGGGTGGCGGTCGAGCCGATCCAGAACGGTCGTCTGCTGACCTGGAACGACCTGACCTTCGCGGCGGGTGAAACCAAGCGACTGGAGCTGATCCTGGTGGTCGGTTCGGGCGTGGTCGAGGGCGAGCACACCAACGTCGCCTTTGCGGTGAACCCGATCGTCGATCAGGTCATCTCCAACCTGGCCGAGGCCACGGTGCGGATGATCCCCGACCCGGACTTCGACTGCACCGACATCTTGGGCAAGGTCTTCGACGACCGGAACGGCAATGGCGTTCAGGACGACGGCGAACCGGGCCTGCCGGGGGTGCGTCTGGCGACCGCGCGCGGTCTGCTGATCACCACGGACGCCGAGGGCCGGTATCACATCACCTGCCCGATGATCCCGAACGAGGACCGCGGCTCCAACTTCATCGTGAAGCTGGACGACCGGACCCTGCCGACGGGTTACCGCGTCACCTCAGGCAACCCGGAAACGGTGCGCCTGACGCGCGGCAAGTTCGCCCGCCTGAACTTCGGCGCCGGCCTGCACCGCGTGGTCCGTCTGGACCTGAACGGCGAGGCCTTCGACGGCGAGGCTCTGCGTCCGGAGTTCGAACAGCAGTTCGAGGGCCTGATCGCGACCCTGGCCGAGCGTCCCTCGGTCCTGCGTCTGGCCTATGCCGCCCAGGGCGAAAGCGCGGACCTGATCAAGGACCGCGTCGCCCAGGTCCGTCGTCGCCTCCAGGACCGCTGGAATGACGAGCGCGGCCGCTACCGACTGGTCATCGAAGAGGAGACCGTCGTCCTGTCCACTCCTCATGAGGGAGGCGTGCAATGATCCGCGCGTCGAACAAGCTGCTGACCGCCCTGCTGATGGGCGGATCAGCCATCGCCCTCGCGACCGGGGCTCAGGCCCAGGACGCCGCCGCTGATGATCGTCAGGTCTATTGCAGTCGCGACACCGAGCGCCCCTGCGGCCCGGTGGCGGACGATGCGGCGGTCGAACGCCGCGGCGTCGGGAACAACCTGGAAGCCGCTGATCGCGGGGCGGCGCGTCCGTTCCGTGTCAGCGTCGATGGGGCAGGGGAGGACGGCGATGATCTGCGCGCCGACCGCCAGCGTCGTCAGGACATGGCCCTGGCCGGCGCCGACGTGCGGGTTCAGGCCACGGCCTTCGACGTGCGCCCGGTGCTGAGCATCGTGGCGGAGCAGCCGGTGATCCGCGCCGGCGACGCCGTGCGCTTCTTCACCCTCAGCAACTACGCCGCCTATATCGACCGGGCCGAGGTTCGCATCTTCCGCGCCGATCAAAGCACCGAGGAAGCGCCGTTGACGGTCATTCCGGCGCGCTTCGGCCAACCCGTCCTGTGGACGACCGACCGCGACCAGCCGGGCGAGCATCGCTATCGCTATGTCCTGCGCGTCTATGACGCCGAGGGCCGCTACGACCAGACCTCGGCCCTGACGCTGGACGTGACCCATGCAGTCAACGTCACCAAGCCGGACATCCACGCAGGTCCCCTGTTCGAGAACATGCGCATCGTCGACGCCATCTCGGTCAAGGGCGCCGCCGTCACCCTGAGCGGCGAGGTCGCGGACCCCGCCACGCGCGTCACCGCCTTCGGCGCCACGGTTCCGGTGGATCGCACGGGCCGCTTCATGGTCCAGCAGATCGTGCCCGCCGACACCGCCGCCGTGGCGGTGCAGGTGGCGCGTCCCGGTCAGGCGCCGGTTGATCTGGTGCGGGAGATCGTCCTGCCGCGCACCGACCGCTTCTTTGTCGGCATCGCCGACATCACGGCGGGCAGCCGCAGCTTCGACGCCGCCAAGCATGAACTGCTGGGCGATGCGGGCGATCACCGCGACGACTTCATCGACGGTCGTCTGGCCTTCTATTTCAAGGGCGTGGTTCGTAACGACTGGCGCCTGACGGCCTCGGCCGACACCGGCGAGCAGCCGCTGAAGAGCCTGTTCGACGGGTTCCTTGAGAAAGACCCGCGCTCGCTGCTGCGCCGTATCGACCCTGAGATGCACTATCCGGTCTATGGCGACGACTCGGTCACGGTCGAGGACGCCCCGACCTATGGCCGCTTCTATCTGCGCGCCGAGAACGAGAACACCGACGCCATGTGGGGCGTGTTCCAGAGCCGTCTGGGCGGCAATGAGCTGATCCGTCACCAGCGGACCCTGTACGGCGCCAATCTGGACTGGCGTAGCGACGCCGTGACCGCGAGCGGCGAGCGTCGCACCGAGATCACCGGCTTCGCCGCCGACCCCGGCACCGTGGCCAGCCGCGAGGACTTCGCCTCGACCGGGGGCTCGGTCTACTTCTTCCGCAACCGCGACATCGCGCCGGGGTCGGAGCGGGTCTTCCTGGAAGTCCGCGACAAGGATTCCGGCCTGGTGCTGGAGCGTCAGGAACTGATCGCCGCCCGCGACTATGAGGTGAACTACCTTCAGGGCCGGGTCGTCATGCGCAACCCGCCGCCGATGACGGCGGACGCGAACAGCTTCGTGTCCCAGTCGTCGCTGGCCGGGAACCCGGTCTGGGTCGTGGCCACCTATGAGTATTCGCCGGGCCTGACACGGCCTGAGGCCTTCACCACCGGCGGGCGGGCGCAGCACTGGCTGACCGACCGTCTGCGCGTCGCCGGCAGCGCCTATCATCAGGGTGAGGATCAGGCGTCGCAGGATCTGTTCGGCGCCGACGTCCTGTATCAGCACGCGCCCAACAGCTTCGTGAAGCTGGAGTTCGCCCAGGCGGACGGGCCGGGCGACGGCGCCTATCTGTCGTCCACCGGCGGCTATGACTTTACCAAGGTTCAGACCGAGGCCGACAAGGCCAACGCCGTCAGCCTGACCTTCGCCGGTCAGCTGGACGAACTGGGACTGGAGCGCGACGGGCGCTTCGGCGGCTACTGGAAGACGCGCGAGGCCGGCTTCTCGGCCCCCGGTGAGCTGACCTTCGGCGAGACCCTGGATCAGTACGGCGGCGTCTTCGACATGGCGCTCAGCGACACGGTGCGGCTGCAGGCCAAGGGGGACGTCACCGACGGCCGCCTGACCGAGCGTCACGCGGTCGAGGTCGGCCTGCGTCGGGAGACGGCGGCGGGCTGGTTCGGCTCAATCGGGGTCCGTTCGGACAAGCAGCAGGGCCAGCGCACGCCCTACAGCCCGCTCTACGTGCCGCCGCCCAGCGAGGGCACGCGGACCGATGCGGCGGTCTCGCTCGGCTATCGCCACACGCCCGATCCCGAGACGCCCAACGTGGAGCAGCGCGACGCCCCCTGGGCCGTCTGGACCTTCGTCCAGGCGACGCTGGACCATGACGGCGGGCGGGAATCCAACGACCGTTTCGGCCTCGGCGGCGAATATCAGGTCCACGACCGGCTCAAGTTCAAGGGCGAGGTCTCGGACGGCGACATGGGCTTCGGCGCCGATGTGCGCGCCGACTTCGCCATGACGGATCGCGGCAGCCTCTATCTGGGCTACGCCTTGGCCGGCGAGAACCCCGACGCCATGACCGGCGGTCGTCTGGGCCGCTTGACCGGCGGCGCGCGTCAACAGATGGGCGAGAAGACCAGCGTCTTCGCCGAGCAACGCTATGACCACGGCGACGGCCCCACCGGCTGGACCCAGGCCTACGGCGTCGACTTCAGCCCCATCGAGGCCTGGACCTTCGGCGCCCGCTACGAGACCGGCTCGCTGTCCGACGCCCTGGGTCAGGCCATCGACCGCATGGCCATCGGCGCCACCGCCGACTATGGCAGCGACCGCCTGCGCTGGGCTTCGGCGCTGGAATACCGCAAGGACGAGGGCGACACGGTCGGCGAACGCACCACGGTCGCGACCCGCAACCAAGTCACCTACAAGGCCACGCCGTCGCTGCGTCTGTTCGCCAAGGCCAACATCTCCCTGTCAGACTCGGATCAGGCGATGGCGATGAACGCCGACTACTATGAGCTGGCGCTGGCCGGGGCCTATCGTCCGGTGGACAATGACCGGCTGAACCTGCTGACCAAGTACACCTATCTGGCCGACCTGCCGTCGCCGGCCCAGGTGGACGCCCTGGGGCAGTCGCTGGACTATGCCCAGCGCAGCCACATCGCCGCGATCGACGGGACCTATCAGGTCACGCCGCGTCTGGCGGTCGGGGCCAAGGTCGCCTGGCGTCTGGGCGAACTGCGCGCTTCTCGCGACGAAAGCGCGCCCTGGTTCGACAGCGAGGCGACGTTCTGGGCCGTGCACGCCGAATATCAGATCGTCCGCCGCTGGGACGTCCTGGTCGAGGTGCGCGAGCTGTCGATCAAGGAGGCGCAGGACAGCCGTCTGGGCGCCCTGGTCGGCGTCTATCGCCACTTCGGCGATCACGTGAAGCTGGGCGTCGGCTACAACTTCACCAACTTCTCCGACGACCTCGGCGACCTCAGCTACGACGAGCGCGGCTGGTTCGTGAACCTGATCGGCAAGTTCTGATCGAAGACGGGGGCTTCGATGGCGGTCGGCGCAACAGAACGCGGCAGGACGGCGGCCTCCAGCGCGGCGAGGAGGTCGGGAGTAGGCTCCGGTAACTCCGCGGTGTTGAAGGCCATCAGCAGGCGTCCTTCTTCGGGACGGTCGCGGGGAAGTAGCGGCGGCCCAGCCACAGGGCGACCGAGACCAGCAGGATCAGCACCGGCACCTCGACCAGCGGCCCGATGACGGCGGCGAAGGCGACGGGCGAGGCCAGCCCGAAGGCGGCGATGGCGACAGCGATCGCCAGTTCAAAGTTATTGGAGGCGGCGGTGAAGGCCAGGGCCGTGGTGCGCGGATAGTCCGCCTCGATCAGGCGTCCCATCAGGAAACTGACCACGAACATGACGAAGAAGTAGATCGTCAGCGGGATGGCGATGCGCAGGGCGTCCAGCGGCAGGGCGACCACTTCGCCGCCCTTCAGGCTGAACATGGCGACGATGGTGAACAGCAGGGCGATCAGGGTGATCGGCGCGATGCGCGGCAGGAAGTGCGTCTCGTACCAGTCGCTCCCCTTTCTTGCGACCAGGGTGCGTCGGGTCAGGAAGCCGCCGAGGAAGGGCAGGCCCAGATAGACCAGGACGGCGCCGGCGATGGTCCAGACGCTGACGTCCACCACGCTGCTCTCCAGTCCGAACAGGGGCGGCAGCACGGTCAGGAACAGCCAGGCGTAGAGGCTGAAGAAGGCGATCTGGAAGATCGAGTTGAAGGCCACCAGGCCCGCGACATACTGGTTGTCGCCGCGCGCCAACTGGTTCCAGACCAGGACCATGGCGATGCAGCGGGCCAGGCCGATCAGGATGACGCCGGTCATGTATTCCGGCTGATCGCGCAGGAAGAGGACCGCCAGGGCGAACATCAGCACCGGCCCCAGCACCCAGTTCTGGAACAGGGACAGCAGCAGCACCCGCTTGTCGGCGAAGACGCGCGGCAGTTCCTCGTATTTCACCCGCGCCAGCGGCGGATACATCATCAGGATCAGGCCGATGGCGATGGGGATGTTGGTCGTCCCAATCGACAGGCTGTCGATCCAGCCGGGCAACCCCGGCACGACCGTGCCCAGCAGCACGCCCAGCGCCATGGCGGCGAAAATCCACAATGTCAGCCAGCGGTCGAGGAAGGACAGGCGGCGCGGCGGCTGTTCGGTCATGACGGCGTCGAGCATCAGCGGACCCTCCGGCCCTCGGCGTCGATGACGACCTCGCCGTCTTCCTTGGTGAAAGGCCTGAGCCCGTCAGGCGGCAGAAGGTCCAGCACCGCCTCGGAAGGTCGGCACAGCTTCACGCCCAGCGGCGAGACGACGATGGGACGGTTCAGCAGGATCGAATGGGCGTCGATGGCGTCCAGCAGCTGGTCATCGGTCAGGTCGGGATCGCCGAGGCCCAGTTCGGCGAAGGGCGTGCCCTTCTCGCGCAGCAGGCTGCGAAGCGGGACGCTCATACGCTCGACCAGTCCCATGATCATGGTGCGCCTGGGCGGCGTTTTCAGATACTCGATGACGTGCGGCTCGATCCCGACGTGGCGGATCAGGGCCAGGGCGTTGCGCGACGTCCCGCAGGCGGGGTTATGATAGATGACGACGTCCATGATGTCCTCAGGTGCGGCAGGGCGAGCGCGAGAGTTCGGCCAATAGCGGTTCGCAAAGTTCGGCGCGGCCCTGACAGCAGTCCTTCAGCAGGAACAGAACCAGCGCCTGGAGGCGGTCCAGGTCAGCGCGATAGATGATCGACCGGCTGCGACGCTCGGAACTGATCAGGCCCGCGCGGGACAGAACCCCGAGGTGCGCCGACATGGTGTTGGCCGGCACCGCCAGCGCATCCGCGATCGCGCCGGCGGGCAGGCCGGTCGGTTCGTGCCGGACCAGGAGGCGGAAGGTCTCAAGGCGCGTGGGCTGGGCCAGGGCGGCGAGTGCGAGGATGGCGGCTTCTGATTCCATTATTCCAAAATAATGGAATTGATAACGTTGTCAAAAAGCCGTGAAGAATGTCGTCTACCCGGCGGGACGACAATGACCGCTCACGCTTAGGGGAATCCCGCGATCCTGGCAGATGCGCACGTCGCGCGGGTGGCGGTGCGACGGTTGTCGGGGCGGTTGCGGAGGGAATGATGTCGGCGAGAGCCGGTTCTGGTAATTGGCTGCGACGTGGTCGCGTAAAGGCATCAGGGGTAGGCGCGCGTCGAACTCCACGCCCACTTCGCCTGCGCCGCGTTCGCGTGCTTCAGCGGGAGACGCGGAGTCTCAGTAGCTCCTGGTGGGAAGCCTCCTTCCCTCGTGTGCTCGCTGGGGTGGTGTCCATATCGTTCATCAGGGTGATCCTTTCGTTTGCAGCCTCCTTGGCTTGATGATTTCGAAATATTCCGAATGGAAAAGATTGTCAATGCTCATTCGGAATTTTTCTGCTAGACTATCGACATGGCGACAGCAGGCGAAATGATCGGGGTTATCGCGACGGCGATTGCACGACCCCGGGCGACAGTGACCTCGTATTATGGCGTCCTGCGAAAGGGCGGACTGATCTCCACCACAGGTCGGGGGCGAAGCGCGCAGGATCTCTCGCCGCTCGATGTCGCGAGGGTCCTCATCGTGATGCTGGCTGCCGACTCGCTCCAGGAAGGTGAGGCCGTTACCCGTTTGGTCGGTCAGCTTTGGCACACCTCATTTGCATCGGAGGAAGACGCCAAACCCGTTCTAGACATCGAATTTGAAAGCGCTCTAGCCGGGATTATTGCCTTCAAGGCCGACCTGCTCCATGGCCGCCCACTTCGGGATGAGGGGTTGCTTGGGAACCTCGCAACGGACGAGATTCAGGTGAGCGTCACGGCTACGCATCTGTCGGCCGAGATCAGAGTTGGCGCGGCCAGAACGGAGTTTTCTGCGTCGAGCGGAGAGGACCCGCCGGTGACCCACCCTGACGACTGGGACGATATCCCGATCCGGGATCGGCTGCTGCTGAGAGCTATGATGGAGGGAATGTCGGTCGCCCGCAGTATCGACAACCATGTGATTTCGAAGGTGGCTACGGCTATGCCCTAGCTTTGTGCGTCGGGCACGAATCGTAGCGACGCGATTCGACCTTAGCTGACGGCCGAAAATAATGGGGTTAGGGGCAAGGGCGATTATGGATGAGGAAGGCTACAAAGCTTGGTTGGCCGCGCGTGGCGTTGGTTTAGCAAGCATCGCGACGCGCACGGGCAACATCAGGAAGGTCGAGCAGAACTTGGCCGGGCTGGGCGTGGCTTATTCTGATCTGGATGTTGGATGCGAAGCCGACCAACTAGCGTCGGCGATAGCTGCTGTGCGGGCCCTACGCAAAGACGCGCTGGCTGGCGGTCAGGAGTATCGGCTTCTGATGCCAGGGTCAGAGAAGCCTGCGCCCCGGCTTGCCAATGTGGCGGCTTGGGTTCGCCAGTATCGAGATTTTCGTCTCGGCGCACTACCAGGGGACAAACCCGCGGACCGCATCCGTCAGCACGCCTTGGAGCACTACATCATTCCCGCGCGCGAGGAGGGCAAGAGCCTGGTGACGATCGGCATCAGGACCGTGAACGACGCGCTGGGCCTGAATCAGGGTTGGCCCAACATACAGCAGTCGCTGACAGGTCCAAAATTCCTGGAGATGGCTGAAGTTGAGGCCCCCATGCGGAAAGGCCCGCGCCAAAGCACGACTACGACCTTCACCTACTATCTCGATGATGGCGCCCTAACCGGCGAGGTGGTGCGCGAGGCGCTCCGCATCCAGTTCGGTGCGCCGCTGAAGGACGCGGTGAAGATGTTCGCCGTTGAGGCTCCGGACGGCCGTCAGATCGCGCTTTCCAACGAGGGAACGGGCGTCCCGCTCGTCTGGCTCGAGGCCGAAGGTGACCTTCCATCTGATGCTGTTGTTAAGTCGACCTATGCCCCGGATCAGCCGAGGGGCCATGGCTTACCTGCGCGCCTGTCTCATAGGGGCGACGCAGCGCGTCGAGTAGCCCTATGTCGTGTGGAAACCTGGCCAGCTTTCATCAGCTTGGTCGAGCACCACACAGACCAGAGCGTTGGTGTCGCCCCCGATACATCCCAGTCCGTTGAAGGAGCTGAAGCCGTGCCCCCCGTTCCCGGTCCGACCAATCTGATCCTGTACGGCCCCCCGGGCACCGGAAAGACTTACGCTACGGCTCTGGAGGCAGTGAAGCTTTGTTCAACCGGCGTCGATTTGAGCGACCGCGCTGCCGTCGAAGCGGAATATGGGCGGCTAGTCGAAGCGCGTCAGGTCGAGTTCGTTACCTTCCACCAGTCCTACAGCTATGAGGACTTCGTCGAAGGACTGCGCCCACCCGTGTCTGGAAAGGACGGCGAGGGGGATGAGGACAAGTCGGGTTTCCGGCTCGAAGTCAGCCCTGGCGTCTTTCACCGTATCGCGACCCGCGCCTCCGCCAGTAAGGGCTCGACCGGTAAGAAGTTCGACCTGACAAGCCGCCAGTTTTTCAAGATGTCGATCGGCGAGGCGGCCAATCCAGAGGATGCCTATCTGTTCGAAGAGGCCCTGCAGAACGGCTATGCGCTGCTCGGATTCGGGGAAATCGATTGGCGCGATGACCGCTTCGCCAAGCGCGATGCGATGATCCAGGCTTGGAAAGACAGCCAGCCCGAGGCCGAACCCCCGACGCCGCAGAGCGCACGAGTGCAATGTCCGGATATGTTCCGCAACTGGATCAAGCCTGGCGACATCATCATCGTCTCCAAGGGCAACGGGAGCTTTCGCGCCATCGGGGAGTTCACGGGGCCTTACCAGTATGTACCTCGTGACGACGGCGGGTACTTCCATCGCCGGGCGGTGAACTGGCTTTGGAGTGACCGCCAAGGCGTCCCGGTGGAGGAAATCTACGCCAAGCGATTCAGCATGCGCACACTCTATATGCTGACCTCCTCAGACCTGAACATGAGCGCCCTGCAGCGCTACATTACCAGCCAGGAGCCGGGCGCCCCCCCCGAGCAGTTCGTCTTGATCATCGACGAAATCAACCGCGCCAATATCTCGAAGGTGTTCGGCGAACTGATCACTCTGTTGGAGGTCGACAAGCGCGTCACGGCTGACGGCGGCGGGCTCAGGGTCCGGTTACCTTATTCCAAGGAACCGTTCGGTGTGCCGGGCAACCTGCACGTCATCGGCACCATGAACACGGCCGACCGGTCGATTGCTCTTCTGGACACGGCTTTGCGCCGCCGCTTTGAGTTCCGTGAGTTGATGCCCGATCCCGATCTGCCCCAGCTCAAGGCGGCAGGGGACCGTTGTGGCGTCGATCTCGGCAAGCTGTTGCGAACCCTCAACGACCGGATCGAGTACCTGTTCGATCGGGAGCACCAGATTGGCCACGCCTACTTTATCAACTGCAACTCACGAGCCGATTTGGACGCCGTGATGCGTCACAAAGTGGTGCCGCTGCTGGCCGAGTATTTTTACGAGGACTGGAGCAAGGTCGCGCTGGTGTTGGGGGATGCGGATGGGCTCGGGCGGTTCTTGGAACGAACCGCGCTGAAGGTGCCCTCGGGTATGGATGTCGACGGCGGCGACACCCGATGGCGCTGGACAGTACGCTCGACCTTTTCTTCTGACGCCTACGCCGCACTCCAGTGATCCAAAGGACTGTCCTAGAGTGGGGCTCGCTGCTCTATGGCGAGGGCGACGATTCGATTCCCGAGGATGCTGCCGAACGCCTGATGGCCGTCGCTCGTGCCTCCTCGATGGGCGGGAGCGAAGGCGGGCGTATTCTCAACCACGGTCGTCGCGCAATCACCGCACGCCAGGTCGTCGGCGTGCTGGCAGATGAAGGCGTGGTCTTGGAGATTCTGCCCAAGATCGATGTTCCGGCAGTTGGGGGACAGGCCCAGCTCGGCCAAATACGCGAACGGCTGGTCCATATGCTGGCCGTGGCATTGGACATCAACATCGCGGTCGGGGCCATGACGGAGCTGGGCTGGCAGAAGCACACTCTGCTCGAAATCCTCATCGGTCTGTTCGCCCGCAAGCTGGCCGACGAGGTGCGCAAGGGTATGCCGCGGCGTTACCTGGCACATGAGGATGACCTGGCTGCCCTTCGCGGCCGCCTGAATGTCACCCGGCAGTTCACGACGCTGATCGCGCGGCCCGACCGACTGGCCTGCCTCTACGATGACCTGTCGCCCGACATATTGCTGAACCAGATTATGAAGGCCGCGGTCGATCAGTTGATGCGGGTCTCGGTTTCGGCCGAGAACCAGCGCCGACTGCGGGAGCTGGCCTTTTTCTACGCCGACATTCGCAGCATACCGCCCAGTGGCTTGGCGTGGGACGGCTTGATTCTCGACCGAACCAACAGCCGCTGGCGTGAACTGGTCGAGCTCGCACGCCTCCTGCTGGGTGACCGCTTCCAAACGACTTCGACCGGCAATGCCCGCGGCTTCTCCCTGACCTTCGATATGAGTCGACTGTTCGAAGCCTACATCGCCCGCCAACTCAAGCGGGCACTGACCGGCACCGATCGAACCGTGCATGCGCAGGGCGGCCGGCTCTATTGCCTGGAGGAGCCGGAAACCAGCACTGGCAGGTTCATGACCAAGCCTGACATCCTCGTGAAGCGCAGAGGGTCAGTCGAGATGGTCATCGACACCAAATGGAAGCGCATCGGTCGAGTCTTGGACGATCCGAAGAGGGGTGTCAGCCAGAGCGACGTCTATCAGATGATCGCCTACGGTCAGCTCTACGACTGCACCGACATGATGCTCCTGTATCCGCACCATACCGAGATCGGATCGGATCCGGGTCCACTATCCAATCATGGCGTCGTGGGCACAGTCCGGCGCTTACACACAGCCACGGTCGTGCTCGACGGAACCTGCCGGCCCCAGCTCCATAAGCTGGTTGAGCAGGTATGCTCGTAGCGGGGAGTCTAGCCCCATGAAAAACGTGCATCAGTGCCATTCATGCATTATTTGTTGACGGCGGACTGCTGGGCGTCGTAGGTTATTGCATGATGTCGCATCGTGCAAAAAAATGGCTAGTTGCTGACGTAGCCGAGATCGCCGCGGGGCACCCGCTGCGCAAAGGCGTGGATGAATACCCTGCCGGCAGCACCGGTGTCGTCCAGATGCGCAACGTCAGTCTTGAAGCGGGCGTGGATTGGGCAGGGGTATCCCAGGTCGAGTTGCCACCTGCCCGGCGCATCCAGGTTCTCGTGTCTGGAGACGTGATTTTCTCCACCAGGGGGGGGCGAACGTATGCCGTCGCTCTAGGTGAAGTGCCCTTTGCGGCGGTGTGCTCGCCACACTTCTTCGTTCTCAGGATTCTAAACCCCGCATTGGAGCCCAAGTTTTTGGCTTGGCAGATCAACCAGACGCCGGCGCAGGATTATTTGCAGCGCGAGGCGACGGGCTCGCACATTCTCAACATCCGGAGAGAAGTGATTGAGCGATTAGAAATCGTTCTCCCGTCGCCGGAGCGTCAGGCGGCGATTGTCGCCTTCGCAGAAGAGGCTGCGCGCGAGAAGCGCCTGCTCTCCGGCCTTATCGAAAACCGCCAACTGCAAATGAACGCGCTCGCTGCCGGGCTGTGCGCTAGCAATAAGGAATAGCCATGGCTGACGCCATCACCCAAGACGAAATCAACAAGGCCGTGTGGGCGGCCTGCGATACCTTTCGCGGCACCGTGTCGGCCGACATTTACAAGGACTACGTCCTCACTCTGCTGTTTCTGAAGTACATCAGCGACGTCTGGCAGGACCACTACGACGCGTATCAAAAGCAGTACGGCGACGCGCCCGAGCTCATCACCGAGCTGTTGCGGAGCGAGCGCTTCGTTCTGCCGGAAGGGGCAAGCTTCTACGCTCTTCATGACCGCCGGCACGAGCCCGGGAACGGGGAGCGGATCGACAAGGCGCTGCACGCCATCGAGGACGCCAACATCGGCAAACTGCGTGATGTGTTCCAGGACATCAGCTTCAACTCGAACAAGCTGGGCGAGGAGAAGCTGAAGAACGACCTGCTCCGCCACCTGCTGGAGGATTTCGCCAAACCCGAGCTGAACATGCGCCCCTCGCGCATCGGCACGCTCGACATCATCGGCAACGCCTATGAGTTCCTGATCAAGAACTTTGCGTCGGACGCTGGCCGCAAGGCTGGTGAGTTCTACACCCCACCCGAGGTGTCGGAACTGATGGCCGAGATCATGGACATGGCTGAGGGCGAGGAGGCCTGCGATCCGGCCTGTGGCTCCGGCTCGTTGCTGATGAAGTGTGGCCGCCGCGTTCAAGCGAAGCACGGGTCGAAGAAGTATGCGCTCTACGGTCAGGAATCGATCGGCAGCACCTGGGCGCTGGCGAAGATGAACATGTTCCTCCACGGCGAGGACAACCACCGGATCGAGTGGGGCGACACCTTGCGTAATGCCAAACTCCTCGACAGCGAGGACACGCTCAAGCATTTCGACGTGGTGGTGGCGAACCCGCCGTTCAGCCTGGACAAGTGGGGTCATGAGGCTGCGGCGAACGATCGCTTCGGCCGCTTCCGGCGCGGACTGCCCCCGCGCACCAAGGCTGACTACGCCTTTATTCTGCACATGGTGGAGACCATGAAGCCCCGGACCGGTCGCATGGCAGTCGTGGTGCCGCATGGCGTTCTCTTCCGGGGGGCCGCCGAGGGTGCGATCCGACGCAAGCTGATCGAAGAGAACCTGCTTGAAACCGTGATCGGTCTTCCCGAGAAGCTCTTCTACGGCACGGGCATACCTGCCGCGATCCTGATTCTGCGCAAGGCCAAGCCGGATCGGAACGTGCTCTTCATCGACGCGTCGCGTGAGTTCAAGTCGGGCAAGAACCAGAACCAGCTGACGGTCGAAGGCGAGGACAGCAACGTCCGCAAGATCGTGAACACCTATAAGGCGCGGGTCTCCGTGCCGAAGTACGCCCACCTGGCCACGCCGGAAGAGATCGCCGGCAACGAGTGGAACCTCAACATCCCACGCTACGTCGACACCTTTGAAGAGGAAGTCGAGATCGATCTGGTTGCTGTCCGCACCGAACGCCTGCGCTTGAAGGACGAACTGGCCGAGCTTGAGCGCACGATGGACGGCTACCTGATGGAGCTCGGCTACTGATGGCGGCGGAGATCATCCAGCACCAGAGGGAAGACGGCGCCCACTATGACGCTCGGAACGACCGCTCCATCTATGTGCTCGGCGCGGCAGAGCTCCACCTCGTTGAAGCGACCGGCAAGGCGAATGCTGTCAAAATCACCAGCCTCTCCAGGGCGCTCAAAGGCATGGAATCTGCGCGATGACCCCGGAACATTGGACCACCACCACGATCGGCGAACATGCTGACATACTTACCGGTTTTGCCTTTAAGAGCGATGACTACACATCGACCGATGACGACGTAAAGCTCCTGCGCGGAGACAACATCGCACCGCAAAAGCTGCGCTGGCGCGAGGTGAAGCGGTTTCCAAAAGCGCGTGCGGCCGAGGTCGCTCGTTTTGGCCTGCGGGCCGGGGATTTTGTTGTCGCGATGGACCGAACCTGGCTTCCTTCCGGCGTCAAGATTGCCGAGGTCACTGAAACCGACCTGCCATGTCTGCTCGTGCAGCGGGTTGCCCGCCTCCGGGCGAAAAGAACGCTGCATCAGGGCCTTATGAAGCACCTCTTTTCAGATCATCGCTTCGATCAATATGTTCGGGGAATCCAGACTGCGACGGCTGTTCCGCACATCAGCCCAATGGACCTGCGCGAATACCCGATAAATCTTCCCCCTATCTCAGAACAACAGCGGATCGCGGAAATCCTATCAACATGGGATCATTCAATCGAACTTGTGGAAAAACTGATCGCCAATGCTCGCACCCAGAAGGCGGCGGTGATGCAGGCATTGCTGACCGGTCACACTCGTCTGCCGGGGTTCGACGGGGAGTGGACTTGGTCGAAGTTCTCGGAAGTGTTCGAGCGGGTACGGGACAAGAACATCGTCGGTGACACTAATGTTCTGACCATCTCGGCCCAGCATGGGCTGATCAGCCAGACCGAGTACTTCAATAAGGTCGTCGCGAGCGACGATGTCCGGGGTTACACTCTGCTGCGGCGCGGCGATTTCGCCTACAACAAGAGCTATTCGGACGGCTATCCGTTCGGTGCCTTCAAGCCGCTGGACCGCTATGACCAAGGCATCGTCTCCAGCCTGTATATCTGTTTTCGTTTAGCTGGCCCGGGCCACAACCATGACTTCATGCGTCACTACTTCGAGGCTGGTCTTTTCAACCGCGAGGTCGCCGCGATCGCTCAGGAAGGCGCTCGCAACCACGGCCTGCTGAACGTCAGCGTGGTCGACTTCTTCGACACCTCGGTTCACACGCCCCCGTCCAAGGAACAGCGCGCGATTGCAACCGTCATCAACGCTGCGGAGCGCAAGGAACGGTTGCTAACCGAGCAGCGCAAAGCGCTGCGTGAAGAGAAAGCCGCCTTGATGCAACAGCTGCTGACCGGCAAGCGGCTAGTCACGAAAGCGAAAAGCGAGGCCGCATGAGCAAGGGGGCCAACAAGAGCCGATCGTTCTCCATCTTTCTGCTGAAGTCGGATGTAAAGGCTCCGGGGGACGCACTGAAGGCCGGACACGCGCTGGTGGACACCATCAAGGGCGAGGGCTTGCCCGACGGGGCAGTTCTGTATGTGCTCGACACGGACGCGAGGCCGATCTGGTGGGTCGTCTATTTCGGCCTGACAACGAAACTGCAACAAATGTCCAAGGGTGCCTTGGTGTTTCTGCCCGTCAAAGGTCGCTGGTTCGCCCTGTCGTTCGGTCACGTCGGCCATTACCTCGATGACGAGAAATATGAACACGACTTCGGGCTTCGGGTGACGCTAAACGCCGTCGATCCCGACCTGATCCGCAGCACCGACATCCTGCAGCCCAGCGGCGCCAAGCGGCAACGCATCCAACTCCCCGCGCCCGGGGACCTGACCCTGTTCGACTTCGATCAAGACAGCACGATCCTAAAAAGCCTGACGGGGAAGGTAAAGGACCCGGCGCTGAAGGATCTCTGCCGAAATATCACGGGCGCCGCCAATGTACGAATCAGCACTGACAAGGCGTCGGGCGATCTCACGGCGGTGTGCGCCACACTGCTCGACCTCTATGGCAAGAATACCTACGCCACGAGCTTCCCGGCCCTGTTGAACGTGTCTCCGGTGCGCGATCCGGCGATCACGAAAGTGCTGACCGGCAAGCTGATCGATGCGGTTCACGCCAAAGACGACGGTGTCGTGCTGACGGTCCCGGAGATCCAAGATTTCAACTCGAACTTCGGCGTGAGCTACGCCGGTGCCGGAAGCGGCAAGGTCTCAGACGACGCCGATATCGAGGAATACTTTCAGTATCTGGTAGACCATGATCAGGACCCGACGGCGCTGGCAGTGGACGACCTGAAAAAGCACCGCCTGCTCATCACCAACGAAGACGGGTCGATCACCCACGCGGACTACAAAATTCTGCGCTGCCTGCTGTTCGATACGGACCACAACGGCGTTGCCTACCACCTGCGCGAAGGCCAGTGGTACGAGGTCAAGCAGTCGTTCATCGACGACCTGAAGGCCTATCTCGATCCCAGGATCGCAGTCACTACCCTGCCGGACTACAACCACACCAGCGAAGGCGCTTACAACAAGGCGGCGGCCACCGCCGCACGCTTGTGCCTCGACACCACAAGCATTGCCCCCGCGGGACAGAAGGCTGTTGAACCGTGCGACCTGTTCGAAGTGGTCAGCGGTGTCGCAGTGCTCCACCACGTCAAGCTCAAGACGCTGTCGGGTTCGTTGAGCCACCTGTTCAATCAGGGCGTCAACTCGGTCTGGCTGATCCGCGACGAGCCCAAGGCAAAGGCCAAGCTGAAGGCTCTACTCATCGAAAAAGCCCCAGCGGGCGCCGACACCGCATTCCACAAGCCCTTGGACGACGACAAGATGAAGGTCGTGTTCAGCGTCGTCACGCCTAAGAAGCCGGGGGACAAATCCAAGAACCTGCCGCTCTTCTCGCGCATCAGCCTGAGGCGAGCATTCAGGGATCTCCAAGTTATGGGGATCCAGGCTGAGCTCTGCTTTATACCGGACAAGTCCCCTCCCAAGCCAGCCAAGCCCAAGACGCGCAAGCCAGGGGCCAAGAAGGCTACGAAGCCGTGACCCGCACCCCCGACACGGCCGAGCTCTATTCCTCCCACGTCCCGGCCCTTGCGACTCTGATCGCAATGGGATGGGGCTACATGCCCCCTGCCGAGTGCATGGCCGCGCGCGGCGGCAATCAGGGCGTCCTGCTACTGCCCGTCCTTGTCGAGGCGTTGCGTGCGCGGACGTTCGACTATAAGGGCAAGACCTATCCTCTATCGACCAACGCCATCGACCAGATCGTGCGGGAGCTGGCCTCCCCGGCCCTGAACGAGGGCCTGCTGACCGCCAATGAGCGCCTCTACAACGCTCTGACCCTGGGGGTGACGGTCACCGAGTTCGTAGACGGCAAGCGCCACAGCGTAACGGTGCCCATCATCGACTGGCAGCACCCTCTGGCCAACCGTTTCACGGCCACGGAGGAAGTGGAGCTGCTGGCCACTGGCGGCGTCCACACACGGCGGCCGGACATCGTCGGCTACGTCAACGGCATCCCCTTGCTGGTCATAGAGGCCAAACGGCCGGACAGCGGAAATCCGAACAAGGCGATGGTTGATGAAGGCATCAGCCAGATGATCCGTAATCAAGGACAGGAAGAGATCCCGCAGCTGTTCGCCTATGCCCAGCTACTGCTGTCTATCGGCATGACTGACGGGCGTTACGCGACGACCCGGACGCCGAAGAAGTTCTGGGGGCGCTGGCGCGAGGAGGCTCTGGACGAGGCCTACTTCAAGCGGATCAAGAACCAGGCACTGGAGACTGATCCGCGCGACGCCCTGCTGCGCGACAGGCTCTCGGACGTGAAGGACCACTTCGTCAGCCTGTGGAGCGAGGAGCAGGAGGTCACCGGCCAGGACCGGTTGTTGATCAGCCTGTGCTCTCCTGAACGTCTGCTCGACTTCACCCGCTCCTTCATGCTGTTCGACCGGAAGGCCGGGAAGATCGCCGCCCGCCACCAGCAGTATTTCGGCATCAAGGCGCTGCTGGAACGGGTCCGTACTCAGCGCCCCGATGGCGGTCGTGAGGGCGGCGTCATCTGGCACACCACCGGCTCCGGAAAGAGCTTCACGATGGTGCTGCTTTGCAAGGCCCTAATCCTCGATCAGGCGCTGAAGAACTGCCGGATCGTCGTGGTGACCGACCGCCGCGATCTGGAGAAGCAATTGGCCGGAAATTTCCTGACCGGTGGTGCCTTCGGGTCGGGGCTGGCTGACAAGGACGGGGCCAAAGCCAAAGCTTCGTCTGGCCGCGATCTCGCCCGCCGCATCGGCAAAGGAACCGAGCGGATCATCTTCACCATCATCAACAAGTTCGCCAGCGCCTCAAAGCTCCCGGAATGCCACAACGACAGCCCCGACATGATCGTGCTGGTCGACGAGGGCCACCGAAGCCAAGGCGGCGAGAACCACGAGCGGATGCGCCAAGCGCTTCCCAACGCCAGCTATGTGGCCTTCACCGGGACCCCGCTGCTCAAGGACGACAAAACCGCCGGCAAGTTCGGGCGTATCATCCACGCCTACACCATGAGCGACGCAGTCAGTGACGGCGCGGTGACGCCCCTGCTGTACGAAGAGCGACGGCCGGTTCTGGATATCAACGACGCAGCGATCGACAACTGGTTCGAGAAAATCACGCTCGGCCTTTCGGAGAAGCAGCAGAGCGACTTGAAGGCGAAATACGGGAAGAAGGGGCCGGTGTACGGGTCAGGGAACCGGATCGACCTGATCGCCTGGGACATCGCCGTCCACTTCAAGACCAACTTCAAGGACCTGGATCTAGGCCTGAAGGGGCAGATTGCGACAGACAGCAAGCTGTCGGCGATCCGTTACAAGAAGGCTCTCGACGCGACTGGCCTCGTCAGCAGTGCCATCATCATTTCCTCGCCCGACACCCGCGAGGGGCACGAGGAGGTGGATGAGGCCGAGCTGCCGGAGGTGCTTCAGTGGTGGAAGGACAACGTGTCCGGCGACGCTGAGGCCTACGAGCGCCAGATGATTGAGGACTTCTCGACAGAGGGGCGGCCTGATCTGCTCATCGTTGTCGACAAGCTTTTGACCGGGTTCGATGAGCCACGGAACGCGGTGCTCTACATCGACAAGCCGCTCAAGCAGCACAATCTGATCCAGGCGATCGCCCGCGTGAACCGCCTGCACGAACAGAAGAAATTCGGACTTCTGATCGATTATCGCGGCATCCTGACGGAGCTGGATTCGGCCCTCACCGAGTACCAGAATCTGGCTGACCAGACCCAAGGCGGGTTCGACGTCGAAGATATCGAGGGCCTCTACGCCAACGTCAGCACCGAATATAAAAAGCTGCCAGCGCTTCACGATGCGCTCTGGTCGATCTTCGCCAGCGTGCGCAACCGGAGTGACATCGAGCAGTACCGGCAGGTGCTGGTCCCAAGGTATGCAGACGACAAGACGGGACATTCCACTGACGTTCACCAGAAGGTGCGTGAGGACTTCTACGAGGCGCTGACCGCCTTCGGCATTGCGCTCCGAACCGCCTTGGCAACCCGGTCATTCTTCGAGGATGGAGCGTTCTCGGAGGCCCAGATCGCCACCTACAAGCGGGACCTGAAGTTCTTCTCCAACCTGCGTCGGATGGCGAAGCAAGATGCCCACGAGACCGTCGATTTCAGCGCCTACGAGGACCAGATCCGCAAGATCGTCGATCGGTATGTCATCGGCGAGGACGTCGTCTCCGACGGCAACTTGCTGGTCGTCAACGACATGGCGAAGGAGGCCCCGCCAGCGGATTGGAGCGAGGAGAAGACTCGCAATGAAACAGACATTATCCGCACCCGGCTCACGCGCACCATCGAGCAGGATCTGGCCGACGACCCGTTTGCACAGCGCCATTTTTCCGAGCTGCTAAAGGCGGCCATCGCCGAGGCATCAGCGCTCTTCGATCACCCCCTCAAGCAATATGCGCTCTTCAAGGACGTAGAGGAGCGGGTGGCAGATAGGAAGGTCGATGGGACGCCAGCTGTCCTCAACGGAAACCGCCACGCAACAGCGTACTTTGGGATCATCCGCCTCGCGGTGGGCGACAATCGCGTGCTCGGGCTGGATGTCGATAGCTTCGCTACCGCGGCCATCGACATTGACAGCATGGTCACAACAGCCGTAGCGGAAAACTCGCTAAACCCTGCAAGCGTAGAAGCCGCAATCCGCAAGGCGATTCTGCCGCGGCTCTTTTCGTTGACCGGTCTCGACCTTGCTCGAGCGATCACCGATCAGGTGGTTGAGGTCACGCGAGCAGGGCTCTCTCGGGACCCCGGATGATGCACCTAACCCTGCGCTATGGCTCCTGGTCTGCCGATTATGACGTGCGCGAGAGCACGCGGCTGACGGCCAAGCTGCGTATTCACGTGGAGCCCACGGGGACACTGGTTGTGGAGGCGCCGGTCGGCACTCCTGAGGCGGAGATCCGCGCGGGTGTCCAGAAACGGGCTCGGTGGATCATGGATCACATCGAGCGATTTGAGGATTATCGCCGGCACGCCTTACCGCGGGACTACTGCAGCGGCGAGACGCACTTCTACCTGGGCCGCCGTCACAAGCTGAAGGTCGTCGTCGAGCCTGGTGCCCGACGTTCGGTTCGCTTGGTCGCTGGTAGGCTGGAAGTGACGGCCGCATCAGAGGAGGCCGGCGATGTCAGGCTGCTTCTCCAGAGGTGGTACCGCCAACGGGCACTGTCGTACTTCAACCTCCGGACGGCCCGGCTGGCGGCTAATCTACCATGGGTCGACGTCCCACCACCCGTCAAACTTCTGAGGATGAAGCGCTACTGGGGAAGCTGCTCCCCGCGCGGCTCCATCACGCTCAATCCGGCCTTGATAAAGGCACCAGTCCATTGCGTGGAGTACGTCTTACTCCACGAACTCTGCCACCTGTCCGAGCACAACCACAGCAAGCGGTTTTATGCGCTTCTGGATCGCCACATGCCCGACTGGCGACAAGCTAAGGACGAATTGGACGGATTGTCGGAAATGCTGCTCGTCGCGTGAGCTGGGTGCAAACTTGCTCCTTCCGCACATCGGCGATCTGCCGATGGAGTCAACAGCGGCTTTCACGACCCGCCCACTCCGTTTGAAGCTCATAGCTTGGCAGGGAGCAGGGGGCAGTCTAACGACCTTAAGTTCAAAATATTGAGGATCGGCCGATGTCAGATCACCCGGAGCTAGACGATGTAGTGGCCTTGCTAAAGGCCGGTAAGACCGTTCCTCCGGTGACCATTCGCACGTTTTTGGGTTGGTTCAACGTTCAACGGCGAACCCGCTTGAACGTGGAATACGTTGATGCCGCACTAGAGAAAGCGGGTGTTCGAACGGTGCCGGGCTATCTCGATACTTGGGTCGATAATCCGATCACCTTTGAATTTGCCAGTGCTGAGGATGGGGAGGGGGAAAATCAGAAAGCTGGTCATGGCGCGGATCACGGTGATGAAACCTTAGATCATTCCGTTGCCGACGATCCGTCGTTCAAGATCGGCAAGATCATTACCCCTGACAGCGCGCCGATCTCTGTAAAGCCAAACGCATCTCTGCACGAAGCAACAACAATTATGCTGGCGCGCAACTTCTCGCAGATCCCTGTCATGACGACTGACCGGGATGTGAAGGGGGTTATAAGCTGGACGTCTATCGGAGCGCGGACGGCGGCCAATATTTCTGGCTCCGACGTCCAATCTTACATGGATGAACATCGCGAGATTTCAGCGTCCGCTACATTATTTGACGCCATCCGCATCATACGCGAGTCCGACTACGTCTTGGTCAGAGCACCAGACCGGCTCATCGTCGGCATTGTGACTGCAACCGACATCGCAGAGCAGTTCGAAGCGATCAGCACGCCATTTCTTCTGCTGGCGGAGATCGAGAACCATCTGCGCGCTCTGATCGCGAAGAAGCTGACAAAATCCGACATCAAGCGGGCCTGCAGCCCCGAGCACCTGCCAGAGAATTTCTCAGCGCCATCGGAGCTCACATTCGGGAATCTAGTCAAAATCCTGGAGCGCGCGGAGAACTGGAAGAAGCTGAACCTCAGCCTGGATAGGGCGACGTTTTGCACCGAAATGTCGGCGATCAACAAAATACGGAATGACGTCATGCATTTCGATCCTGATCCACTCACGACACAGAGTGTAGAAAAGCTGCGCAACGTCGCGCGACTATTTGATCTGCTTCGGTCGATGGGTGCCTTCTAGGCTCTCACTTAGAGCCATACCCTCTGATTGGGGGTAGTGGGCCCCTAGTGGTGCTGAATCCGTAGCCTTCGGCTTCATGCGGTTGAAGCTCAACAGTCTAAACAACGCCGTTCCGACTGAGCACTAAGGGCGGCCGAAGGCGTTCGTAACTCGGCATAGCGGTCTTGCTAATTGTTACCCCGGGTACGGAGGACTTTTTCAGAATGCGGGCGCAGGAGGCGTTATGATAGCGCGCGGCCCAGAGGTATTTTGGCAGGACGGACGATCCAACCGCGATGTCCGCAGCGGCGGCGGTCACGCTATCGCCGTGCTGGCGGAGCAGGTCGCGCACTGCACGAGAATCCGCGGACAGCATCCGGGCGGACGCTCTGAGATAGTCGATGAACCACAGACCATCGTCCGCCTGCCGGATTGACTGTCGGAGGGCGGCAATGTCCTTGCGCATTCTGTAATTCGTCACAGGTCGATCCCTTACGGCTTGGATGGTGACCGGATCGACGATGATGCGGGGGGCATGCGCGAGCTGAGATTCCATTTCGTATGCACGGATCAAGGCCGGACCGAACACGATGGTGTCGGTGGAATGGATCTCGCCGCTCGATACCCCACCACGGATGAAGATGCCCGTCCGGGCTAGCGCAGTCTGGATGCCAGCCAAGTCCGCCAGCTCCTCGGCGAGGATGACGGCTTCCTTCCCATTGCTCACAGGCCGAACGCGAACGATGCAATCCGAGAAGGCGTGCACGCGCGACGGGTTGAGGGGGCGAGCATCGTCAACCGCCGCCGTGCCATGGACGGTCTCCTGCAATCTTGCGATCGCATTTGCCACCTGTCGGGGCGGCTTAGAAGCAACCAATGAGCGGAAGCCCAGGATGTCGATAAAGGTGACTACGGCCGTCTCGTAGACCGGGGCGCCGACTGCGGGAATTTTCTCGAGAAGCGCCCTCGCCGCAGGCGACAGCATTTTCAACGGGTCTGTTGCCATTCGGATCACTCAGTCGCGCTAGCCCACGCACATTCCAACTGACGATCGTGCCTTCTGCGCCGATAGCCCAGTCGCGGGTCCTACGTTACCAAACTGCCCTTGGGATACTGATGGGCGCAAGACCGCTTCCCGCCGATCTTGCCGCTCATTAGGCCACGCGGTCAGCGACTGTCGTACGTCGGCTTGGTTCCGTCTGGCGTCAGAAGCCCAACCGGCGAGATCGCCGCAGGGGGATCCAAACTTCCGTGTCGGAGTCCAAATAACTGTGACGTCCGACACAAAATGGCGCACCCGAAGAGATTCGAACTCCTGACCCCCAGATTCGTAGTCTGGTGCTCTATCCAGCTGAGCTACGGGTGCGCACTGCCTTGCGGGCAGGGCGGCTATCTAGCGGGCGGGGCCGGGGCTGGCAAGCGGCTTTTCTGAAAATACCGATAGAAAATGCGGGCTTGGACTCCGGGGCCTGTGACACTAGGCATGAACCTCTCCCTGAACCCCGCAGGAGCTGTTTCGTGCGCGCCTATTCCAACCCCTCGTCGAACCGTCGGCGCAAGATTTCGCTCATTCTGACGAGCGTCGCCGTGGGTGCGCTTATGTTGGCGGGATGTGCGACGACGTCGGTCGCCGACGCAGCGGCGGAGGAAGGTCGCGCGGCGACGACCCAGGCGCCGGCGCGCGGGCCCTTCGTGTCGGCGGCCAATCCCCTGGCGGTCGAGGCGGGGATGAAGGTTCTGGCGCGCGGCGGGTCGGCGGTGGACGCGGCCGTGGCCGTCCAGGCGGTCCTGGGTCTGGTCGAGCCGCAGTCGTCGGGCCTGGGCGGGGGCGCCTTCATGATGTTTTATGACGCAGAGACCGCCGCGCTCACCGTCTATGACGGGCGCGAGACGGCGCCGGCCTCGGCCACGCCGGAACTATTCTATGAAAATGGACGGCCGCTGCCCTTCGTCGATGCGGTGCTCAGCGGGCGTTCGACGGGGGCTCCCGGGGCCGTGCCCATGCTGGCCCTGGCGCAGCAGCAGCATGGCGCTCTGCCCTGGTCGGAACTGTTCGGCGACGCGGAGACGCTGGCGCAGGAGGGTTTTGTCGTCAGCCCGCGCCTGTCGGGAATGATCAACGGCAATGCGCCTCAGGCGAAGACGCGCTGGGCGACCGAGTATTTCACCAAGCCCGACGGCGCCCGCTACGTCGCCGGGGACGTGCTGAAGAACCCCGCCTATGCCGAGACGGTGCGGATTTTGGCGCGCGAGGGCGCGGCGGGCTTGCAGACCGGGGCCTTGGCCGAGGCCATCGCCGCCGCCGTGGCCGAAGGGCCGCGTCCGGGCGGACTGACCACCGCCGACATCGCCGCCTATCGCCCCCTGGTGCGCGAGGCCGTGTGCGGCCCCTACAAGGTCTATGTCGTCTGCGTGCCGCCGCCGCCGTCCAGCGGAGCGTCTATCTTGCAACTGCTGGCCATGGGCGAGCAGGCGCCGGACCTGGACCAGGGCGCGCAGAGCCCCGCCGCCTGGGCCGCCTTCGCCCAACTTCAGCGGCTGATGTATGCCGACCGCGACCGCTATTTCGGCGATCCAGCCTTTGTCTCGGTCCCGGTCGCAGGCCTGCTGGACCCGACCTATGTGGCCGAGCGCGCGGCGCTGGCCCCGGCCCTGCGTGGGGCTGCGCCGTTCGGGACGCCGCCGGGGGCGCCGCGCGTCGGCGCCGACGCCACGCGCGAACCGGCCGGCACCTCGCACTTCGTCGTGGTGGACGCCAAGGGCGACGCCGTCAGCATGACCACGACGGTTGAGAGCCTGTTCGGCTCGGGCCGGATGGCGGGCGGCTTCTTCCTCAACAACCAGCTGACCGACTTCTCGCTGGTCCCGACGGCGGCCGACGGCACGCCGGCGGCCAACGCCGTGGCCGCGGGCAAGCGTCCGCGCTCGTCCATGTCGCCGGTCATCGTGCTGGATCGCGAGGGGCGTCTGGTCGGGGCTCTGGGCTCGCCGGGCGGTTCGTCCATCCTGGCCTATAACGCCAAGGCCCTGATCGCAGCTCTGGGCTGGGGCCTGCCGGTGCAGGAATCCTTTGACCTGCCCAATCTGGTGGCCAAGGGCGACGGCTTCGGCGCCGACACCGAGGGCTTCAGCGAGGCCTTGCAGGAAGGCATGGCGGCGCGGGGGATTGTGCTGCGGCCCAATACGTCGGAGAATTCGGGCCTGCACGGCGGCCTGTGGCGTAACGGGCGTTGGGACGTTGGGGCCGACAGCCGCCGCGAGGGCGTGGCGCGCACCCAGTAGGGGCGCGCTATTCGCGGGGACGGATCGTCAGTTGGAAGGCCACCAGGCCTTCCGACACGTCGGTGTTGATGCCGCCATAGGCCTTGATGCCGTTGGCCTCGATCTCACGATAGATGACGCCGACCGAGCCCTGCAGCGCGCCCCGGCGATAGGCCACGCCGATGGAGGCGTCGCCCAGGAAGGCCCCCTCGTCGTGGCTCATGCCTGAACGGGCGAAGTCGCCGTCACGGGTGCGGGCGAAGTTGTAGCCGACGGCTCGCCTGGACCCGGCCGCATAGACATACCAGCGGGCGCGCTCGCCAAAGGCCTCGTCGCCGTCGGGCGCCAGACGGTCCAGACCCTCGCCGATTTTCAGGGTGGCGCCGGCTTCGGCGGTGGCGCCGTCGCTGCCGACTCCAAGGCCCGCGTGCGGCGTCAGCGACACTTCCAGGCCGGACGCGGTGCGGCCCTGGGCGGCGACCCAGCCGCGAGTATAGGTGACGTCATAGGATTCGTCGTCATAGGCGCGGGCGTCCAGAGCCCGCGGCGGCACAGGCGCGCCGTCGGCCCGGCGCGGTTCGCCCCTGGCGGTGACGCGCAGCCGGTCCGTGAAGCCGTTTCCTGCGAACCAGGCCTCGCTGCGGGTGGTGGCGAAGGCGTCGCGTCCGGCGGGAGAGCCCGATAGACCCAAGGGAGCGCCGAAGGGCCGGTCGGTGGCGGCGAAGGCGATGTCGGCGTCCAGTAGGGCGATGGCGTCCTCGAACTGGACGGCGTCGCTGCCGCGCACCGCGACGGGCCCTGCCATCGAGGCCGTCGTCGTCTGTGCACTCGCCGCCATGGGCAGGCCCACAGCGATCAGAACACCAGCGAGGCAAGCCTCTACGCGCATCAACGGTCCCTCCCAAAACCCGTTAACAAACTCCACTCTGCACTAACGCGGGGGAACTGCAACGGACTCTTTCAAGCCACAATCCTGTCACGCTCAAACGAAACCGCCCGGAGGAGAGTTCCCCCGGGCGGCTGGATTATCGGCTTGTGAGGCGAGGGCGGCCTACTGGCAGGCCAGACACTCGTCGTAGTCGGTGGGGGCGGCCGAGAAGAGGTCCGGCTGGTTCGGATCAACCTCGGTCTCGGCCTTGTCCTCGGCGCCGGCGAAGGCGGCGCGCTGCACCGACTTGGAGCGCAGGTAATACAGCGACTTCACGCCGCGTTCCCAGGCGGACCAGTGCAGCATGTGCAGGTCCCACTTGTTCACGTCGCCGGGAATGAAGAGGTTCAGCGACTGAGCCTGGCAGATTTCCGGCGCGCGGTCGGCGGCCAGCTCGACCACCCAGCGCTGGTCCAGTTCGAAGGCGGTCTTGAAGACGCCCTTCTCGTCGTCCGACAGGGCCTCCAGGTGCTGCACCGAACCTTCGTGTTCGAGGATCGAGTTCCACACGGCCTCGGTGTCGATGCCCTTCTCGCCCAGCAGCTTTTGCAGATAGGGGTTCTTGACTGCGAACGAGCCCGACAGGGTCTTGTGCGTATAGATGTTGGCCGGGATCGGCTCGATGCCCGCCGAGGTGCCGCCGCAGATGATCGAGATCGAGGCGGTCGGGGCGATGGCCAGCTTGTGGCTGAAGCGTTCCATCACGCCCTGTTCGGCGGCGTCCAGGCAGGCGCCCTTTTCCTCGGCCAGCACGCGGCTGGCCTTGTCGGCCTCGCGGCGCAGGTGCTTGAACAGACGCATGTTCCACGACTTGGCCATGGCCGATTCAAAGGCCACGCCCTGGCTCTGAAGGAAGGAGTGGAAGCCCATCAGACCCAGACCCACCGACCGCTCGCGCTTGGCGGAATAGACGGCGGCGGCCATGGCGGACGGGGCGCGCTGGATGAAGTCCTCCAGCACATTGTCCAGGAAGCGCATGATGTCTTCAATGAACCTGGGTTCTTCGCGCCATTCCAGGAAGCTCTCGGCGTTGACCGAGGACAGGCAGCAGACGGCGGTGCGGTCCACGCCCAGGTGGTCGCGACCGGTGTGCAGCATGATTTCCGCGCACAGGTTGGACTGCTTGACCTTCAGGCCCAGGTCGCGCTGGTGCGGCGCCATCTGGCGGTTCACCGTATCGGAGAAAATCAGATAGGGCTCGCCGGTCTGCATGCGGATGTCGAGCAGCTTGGTCCACAGCGAACGGGCGTCGACGGTCTTCATGACCTCGCCGTTCTTGGGCGACTTCAGGTCGAAGGTGGAACCGGCCTTCACCGCCTCCATGAACTCGTCCGTGACGTTGATGCCGTGGTGCAGGTTCAGGGATTTGCGGTTGAAGTCGCCCGAGGGTTTGCGAATCTCGAGGAACTCCTCGATCTCGGGGTGGTGGATGTCCAGATAGACGGCGGCCGAGCCGCGGCGCAGCGAGCCCTGCGAAATGGCCAGCGTCATCGAATCCATCACGCGGATGAAGGGGATGATGCCGCTGGTCTGGCCCGCGCCCTTGACCTTCTCGCCGATGGAGCGGACCCCGCCCCAATAGGTGCCGATCCCGCCGCCGTTCGAGGCCAGGGCGACGTTCTCGTTCCAGACGTTCTGGATGCCGTCCAGGCTGTCGCCCACGGCGTTCAGGAAGCAGCTGATCGGCAGGCCGCGGTCGGCGCCGCCGTTCGACAGGACCGGCGTGGAGGGCATGAACCACAGCTTGGACATGTAGTCGTAGATGCGCTGGGCGTGCTCGGCGTCGTCGGCATAGGCCGTTGAGACGCGGGCGAACATGTCCTGATAGCTTTCGCCCGGCAGCAGGTAGCGGTCTTCCAGGGTCTTCTTGCCGAAGTCGGTCAGCACGGCGTCGCGCGAGCGGTCCAGGGTCAGACCCGTGACCAGCTTCAGCTGGGGTTTATCGCCGGCCGGAACCGAAGAAAGCGCCGTGAATTCCGTCGTCTGCAACGCTTCGCCGCCTGCCATCACTATGCCCCGTCGTGCTGTGGATAACGCCAGATGTTGTGTGGATAACGCTCTGACTATCTAAATCTTGGGTTAAGACGCCCCTCCGACGCAACGGAAATATTCGACGCGGGCCGTGATTTTTAGCTTGCAAAGCCTCTGGGCCAAGCGGGGCTTGGGGGGTGGAAAAACTAGGCCTCGGATTTGTCGCGACTATCGTCGGAATCGCCAAGGCGGACGCCGCGCGGAACATAAAATCGAGCTTGACCGTTAGCGGCTCATGGCTCCGCATCCCACCGCCTTCCTGACCCGCGCCCTGCGCGTGGCCCGCACCGAAATCGCCGCCGTCGCCGCCCTGCTGGTGATCGCCCTGGGCACGCTGACCTTCATCGAGGTCGCCGACGACATGCGCGAGGCCGACGGCCAGGCCTTCGACCAGGCGGTGCTGCACGCCGTGCGGCCCTTCGCCGATGATCCGGGCCGTCCCTGGGGGCCGTGGTGGCTGCATGAGGCGGCGGCGGACATCACCTCGCTCGGCGGGATTTCAGTCCTGACCCTGTTCGCCCTGGTGGCTCTCGGCTTCATGCTGTTTCAGGGCAAGCGGCTGTCGGCCCTGTTGCTGGTCGTCGGTCTGGCCGGCGGCGTGGCCCTCAGCGAAGGCCTCAAGGCCCTGTTCGAGCGCGAACGCCCGCCGCTGGAGTTTCAAGCGGTCGAGACCCTGAACGCCAGCTTCCCCTCCGGCCACGCCCTGTTGTCGACGGTCTTCTATCTGACGCTCGGGGTCATGCTGACGCGGGCCTTTCCGCGCAAACGGATGAAGGCCTATGTCCTGGGCTGCGGCATCCTGATCGCCCTGCTGATCGGTCTGACCCGCATCTATCTGGGGGCGCACTGGGCCTCGGACGTCTTCGCAGGGTGGAGCGTCGGCGCGGCCTGGGCCATGGCCTTGTGGCTGTTCGCCTATGCGATCGAGCGGCGCCAGCGGCTTCATGACGCGCCTTTGCAGGACGCGCCTTCGACCAATGTCTAGCGGTCGGAAAGCGCCGGGCGCCGGATAACGGATCGAACAGAGCCGAACGGCCGTTCGAGGAAGCGCCATGACCGACTACGCCATTCAGTACGCCGAGCGCCTGATGTCGCCCGCCGACGCCGCCGCCCTGATCCCGTCAGGGGCCAAGGTGGCCATGGCCCTGGGCGTCGCCCAGCCGCCCGCCCTGCTGAAGGCCCTGGCCGAGCGGGCCGAGGCGAAGGCGGTCGGCGACATCAACATCTACTACCTGCTGTCCACCGCCATCGCCGGCGAGACGGTGCTGCGCTACGAACTGACCGACCGGCTGCGGCCCCACAGCCTGTTCCACGGCGCCATCGAACGGAAGCTGGAGGCGCGCGGGATCGCGGAAGGGCGCCAGGGCGTCTGGTTCGTCCCCACCGGCTTCCAGCAGACGCCCAAGGTCCTGACGCGCGAGATCGGGGTCGATACGCTTGTGGCCACGGTCTCGCCGATGGACGCCGACGGCAACTTCAGCCTCGGCACCAATACCGACTACGCCCTGGCCGTCTCGCGCACCGCCCAGCGGGTGATCCTGGAGGTCAATCCGCACATGCCGCGCGTCTTCGGCGACTGCACCGTGCATGTGTCGCAGGTCACGGCCCTGGTCGAGCACGCCGCGCCCCTGCTGGAGGCGGGCAAGGCCGCGCCCCAGCCGCAGGACCTGATCATCGGCGGCCTGATCGCCGGCCTGATCGAAAACGGTTCGACCCTGCAGATGGGCATCGGCGCCCTGCCGGACGCGGTCTGCGCGGCCCTGCATGATCACGCCGACCTGGGCATTCACACCGAACTGCTGACGCCCGGCCTGGTCGAGCTGATGCGCGCCGACGTCGTCACCAATGCGAAGAAGAGCCTGCATCCGGGCAAGACCGTCTTCACCTTCGCCATGGGCGACCGCTCGACCTATGACTTCCTGCACGAGAATCCGGGACTGGAGGCCCGCCCGGTCGACTACGTCAACGACCCGGCCGTCATCGCCCGCAACGACAAGATGGTCTCGGTCAACGCCACCTTGCAGATCGACCTCTTCGGCGCCTGCTGCTCGGAATATCTGAACGGGCGGCAATATACGGCGTCGGGCGGCCAGCTGGACTTCGTGCGCGGCGCCTCGGCGTCGCAGGGCGGCCAGTCGATCATCGCCTGTCATTCGACGGCGGCCAAAGGAACCGCCTCGCGCATCGTCGCCCGACTGGACGGCCCCGTGACCACGCCGCGCAATGATACGCAGGTGGTCGTCACCGAGCATGGCTGGGTCAATCTGCGCGGCCTGACCGTGGATCAGCGCGCCCGCGCCCTGATCGGCCTGGCCGCGCCGCAGTTCCGCGAGGGTCTTCAGGCCGAGGCGCGGGCCATGGGTCTGATACAGACGTAGGGAAACCGACGTAATCCCGACGGCAGGCTTTGTTTACACTTGGGCCCCAGGGTATGCGGAGGGCATACCAGGATGGGGATGGAGGTATGAGCGGACGCTGGCGGGCCTTTCGTCATGACGCCGGTCAGGAGGCGGGTCCTCATGCTGGCGTCTATGTGCTGTTGTTCGCCCTCTGTCTGTTGCTCGGCCACTGGAGCACGACGACCTTCCAGGCCGTGATCGCCTGGCCCGCAAACGGGGTCATGCTGGCGGCCTTCCTGCAATTGCCGCGACGACGCGCGGCAGCGGTGCTCACCCTCTGTTTTGGCTTGAACCTGCTGAGCACCGTATTGCGCGGCGACGCGCCGCCCTTTGTCTGGTTGAACCCCCTGCTGAACCTGATCCAGGTGCTGGTCGCCGGGATTCTGGCGCGACGTCTGTGCGGAGCGGCGCTGGACATGCGTCGACCGCGACGGGTGGTTCTGTTCGTGTTGGGCGCAGCTGTCCCGGCCGTGGCGCTGACCGCCACTATCGGCGTGACCGTGGCCTTCCTGGTCCGCGATTACTCCCTGGTTCGGGTCGCCTTCTCCTGGCGTCACCTGTTCGCGATGGAACTGCTGGGCCTGGTGATCGTCACGCCCAGTCTTTTGCTGCTGGCCCGGGCGCATCGTTTCCGTCAGGTCTCGCAGTCGCCTTTGGAGATTGTCGCGATCCTCGGCATGGTGACGTTGACGGCATTGTGGATATTCACCCAGTCATCGCCCTTCCTCTTCCTGATGTTCCCGCCACTGATGCTGGCGGCCTTCCGGCTGTCGCCGCCGTGGATGGCCGTGGCCCTGATCGTAACCACGGCGATCAGCGGCCTCATGACCCTGACCGGCCAGGGGCCGATCAGTGCTTCGCCTGTTCCCCATGTGGCCGAACTGAGCAATCTCTCAGACCGCATGCGGCAGATGCCGCTCTACTATGGCTTCCTCCTGGTGGCGGCGATGACAGCCCTGCCGATCAGCGCCATGATCGCCGAACGACGTTCCTTCCTCGCGCGTCTGGCGCGACGAACGGCGACAGCTCTGGAACAACGGCGACGCGCCGAGGCCGCCGACGCTGTCAAGTCGCGCTTCCTCGCCCTGATGAGCCATGAGATGCGCACGCCGTTGAACGGGGTCAGCGGCTATGCCGATCTATTGTCGCGCCGCGACGATCTCTCGCCTGACGCCCGGGTCCAGGTCGCCGCTATTCGCGATTCCGGCGAGGCCATGCTGACCCTGGTCGAGGATGTTCTGGACGTATCGCGCGGCGACGATCCCCTGTGTCTCGAGCCCTTTGATCTGGCCGCCCTGATCCACGACGCTGTGGCGCTGAGGGCCGCCGCCGCACGGGCCAAGGGACTGAGCTTCCACGTCGAACTGAACTTGCAGCCGGGCGGGCGCGTGTGCGGCGACGCCCGACGCCTGCGCGGCGCCCTGCGTCACCTGGTTTCCAATGCGGTCAAGTTCACTGACCGGGGCGAGGTGCGGTTGTGTGTGACGCACGAGGGCGACCGGCTGCGTGTCGAGGTGTCCGACACCGGCTGCGGCGTGGCGGAGGCCTTCATCCCTCACCTGTTTGAAGCCTTTGCCCAGAGCGATGATTCCTTGCAACGGCTGCACGAGGGCGCGGGCGTGGGCCTTCCGGCAGCCCGCCGGCACGCCCTCTGCATGGGCGGCGACGTGAGGTTGCTGTCCACCTGGTCCACCGGATCCGTTTTTGTCCTGACGGCGCAATTGCAGGCGCTGGAGGCGCCGGTCGCCGAGGCGCCCGCTGCGGCCGATGTCCTGCGCGCCCTGATCGTCGACGACCACCCCGTGAACCGTCATATGCTGCGCCTCCTGATCGAGGCGGCGGGCTGCGAGGCGGTCGAGGCCGTGGATGGGCAGGAGGCGCTGGAACTGGTCGAAGACGGCGACTTCGACCTCATCCTTATGGACGTGCGGATGCCGCGTGTGGACGGGCTCGAGGCCACGCGCCGCATTCGCGCTTTGCCGACGCCTGCGCGCGAGACCCCCATTCTGGCGGTGACTGCCGACGCCATGCCGGAAGACGCCGCCCGCTGCCTGGCGGCCGGCATGGACGCCCACCTGGCCAAGCCGATCACGCATGAGCGCCTCTACGCCGCCATCGATCAGGCCTTTCGCGCCGCCACCGGCCGCGAAGAGGTCCACGCAGCCTAGGCGTCGTCCTCGAACGGGAAGCGCGCAGCCCAGAAGGCTTGTAATTCCGGGAGGGCGTCGACCCGCCGCACCACCTCGACCATGTGGGGCGCTTCGGCATAGAAGCGCGCCCGGCGGGGCGACCAGCGACTGGCTACCGCGACATAGAGGTCCAGCACGCTTAGTTCGTCACCCAGCAGGAAGCGGCCCGGCGTGATCTGGCTGTCCATCACGCGCCAGCAGTCGGCGATGCGCTCAAGCGTGCGCTGCTTCAGTTCCGCCTGCGCCGCCGCGTCGTCGCCGACCAATCGCGACGGCACGTCCCGCACCCAGAACATCGAATAGATGGACGCGGGGATGAAGGTCATCCAGCGCAGGAACTGCGCCCGGCGCGGATCGTCCAGCCTAGGCCCCAACCTCGCTTCGGGATAGGCGTCGGCCAGCCAGATCAGGATGGCGGCGCTTTCAGTGAGCGTCTCTCCGCTGGGCAGGATCAGGGCCGGGACCTGACGCATGGGGTTGGCGACGGCGACCTTGTCGCGCTCGGCCTCGCCCTCCCAGGTCACGGCCTCGACGACGCGATAGTCCAGTCCGATCAGGGTCATGGCCGCCTCGACCGGGACCGATCCCGAGCCGGCGGCGCCGTAAAGCGTGAAACTCATCCCCAGGCTTCTCCCCATCTGATTCGCCTCTGACCACCATATCTAGCGGTCGGATGAAAATGTGATCGCAAGATAGGCGTATTCCGACTTGGCGCCGGGCCGCGCCGGACGCATGGTGAAACCCGCTTCTCCCGGATTCGCTTCAGGTCATTTTGATGAACGCCCACTCCTCGATCATCCGCCCCGGAACAGCCGGACTGCTGACGCCCTCCGCCGCCTACAAGCCCTTCCGCTATCCGTGGGCCTTCGACATGTGGAAGAAGCAGCAGCAGGTCCACTGGATGCCCGAAGAGGTGCCGCTGGGCGAAGACGTCAAGGACTGGGCCGCCAACCTGACCGACAGCGAGCGCAACCTGCTGACGCAGATCTTCCGCTTCTTCACCCAGGCCGACATCGAGGTCCAGGACAACTACATGGAGCGCTACGGCCGGGTGTTCAAACCGACCGAAGTGAAGATGATGCTGGCGTCCTTCGCCAATATGGAGACCATCCATATCGCGGCCTACGCCCTGCTGCTCGAGACCATCGGCATGCCCGAGAGCGAGTTCGGCGCCTTCATGGAATACGAGGCCATGCGCGACAAGCATGACTTCATGGGCCAGTTCGGGGTCGAGACCGACGCCGACATCTGCCGGACGCTCGCCATGTTCGGCGGCTTCTCCGAAGGCCTGCAGCTGTTCGCCAGCTTCGCCATGCTGATGAACTTCCCGCGCCAGTCCAAGATGAAGGGCATGGGCCAGATCGTATCCTGGTCGGTGCGCGACGAAAGTCTGCACTGCGAAGGCATCATCAAGCTGTACCACGCCTTCAACAAGGAGACGGGCGCCGTCACCCAGGCCGTGGCCGACGACATCGTGGACTGCTGCAAGACGGTTGTGGCGATGGAAGACAAGTTCATCGATCTGGCCTTTGAAATGGGCCCGGTCCACGGCATGACGCCGGATGATATCAAGCAGTACATTCGCTTCATCGCCGACTGGCGCTTGCGTCAGCTGAAGTTGCCCGAGGTTTACGGCGTGACGGAAAACCCGCTGCCCTGGCTGCAGTCGCTGCTGTCGGGCGTCGAACACGCCAACTTCTTCGAGGCTCGCGCGACCGAGTATTCCAAGGCCGCGACGCAAGGCTCGTGGCACGGCGCAGACGGCGTCTGGGACAGCTTCGACGCCATGATGAAACGCCGCGAGACGGCTGAGGGTTAGGCCAACCCTAAACAGAAGCAAGGGCGCCGCGACGCAGGTCGGCGGCGCCCTTTTCGCATCCGGCGGCTGGTCCGGGCGTCTGACGTTCAGTCAGGCGCTTGCCGCCCTGCGTTGCAGCGCGCCCGGTCTCCACGTTCGCAGGCGGCCACGGTGGCCTGCCAGTCGGCCATCTGGCGCTCATACAGGGCCTTGGCCTCGGCGGCGGCGCGCAGATCCGAATCATAGCGCAGGCGTTCGGCCTCGGCGGCTTCCAGCTCTGATTGATACTGGGACTGCGCCTTGGCGTGGGCTGCGGCGTTCACGCGGTCTTCGTTCTCGGCCAGATCGTTCTGGGCCGTGATCTCGGCGTTCAGGGCCTGGGTCTGGCGAAGTTCATCGGGATTCTGGGCCGAGTCCGGGGCGCGGTGGTAGCGTTCGCCCTGACGACGCAGCAGATCGGCCACGGGATCGACGGGAGCCGACTGAACAGAGACCGGCGGCCGGTCGGGCTTTCCGGGGGTCTGGGCCAGAGCGGCCGGCGCGATCAGAGCGACCACCAGGGTCGTGAGGGCTGGGCGGATCAGGCGACGAGCAAGGATCATGGCGGCGTCCTCATGAGAAGAATGGAGGCGGAACGGTTCTGATTAAACCAACGCTTGTGAGCGGCAAACGGCTGCGTCTCTAGTCGACGCCGGGCCGAACCCGGCTTCGGAAAAGGCTGAGGGCTGAAGCCAGATCGGCCCGGGCGTGTCCGGAGGCGATGTCGGCCTCGCAAACCAGCAGGCGGCGGTGGCTGACGACGGCGCTGGTGTCTTCGCGCGGATCATCGGGCTTGATTTCTTCCAGAACAGCGCCGTCGGGTCCCAGGCGAATGATCTTCAGCACCTCGCCGCGTCGGGTTTGGCAGTCGACGCGGCGCTGGACGCGGCGGGCGGCCTCGCCGTCCTTGTCTTGCGGCGCCAGCAGGACGGTGTCGTAGAGGCGGTTGTGGCCGTCCGCCTGGATCGACGCCAGATCCAGCGTATTGAGTTCGGGATTTGGCGGGTTGAGGGGCAACAGGCTGGTGAAGGGATCGCGGGCGGGCATGGCCCGAATTTCCGCCTCGGACAGGGCGAAGGGCGGCGCTTCGGTCATCGCGGCCAGAGCCATACGACGCTGCCCTTCGGCTTCGTCGTATCGCCCCGCCTTGTCGTAGGCCTCCGACAGCAGGGCGTGGAAGTCCGCTGGAATGGCCACCGTGTGATGCTGGAACCCGACCATCGGCTCCAGCAGGGCGACGGCGGCGGCGGGATCGTTTTGGCGGATGGCGACGGCGGCGCGGGCCGCGGTGAAGTAGCGCCGCTCCAGCCAGGGTGCGGCCTCGCCATGCTGGACGGCCAGGGCCTGGGCGCAGGTCAGGGCGGCGGCGTCGCCGCCCCGGCTGGAGCGGATCAGGGCCGCCGCACCCTCCCGCGCCGAGGCGGCCGCCAGGCGTGCGGGCATCAGATCATTGGGGCAGGAAACTTCGGACGACGTCGCGGACGTCAGGGCGAACAGCAAGGCGGCGAGCAGCATGGATCATCTCCCCGAGGTCGAAACGGCGGCGTCAGCCTGAGACCAAGTCCGCCGCGCGGCAAGGGGTCAGGCGGGCAGGCGCAGTTCGAAGGTCGTGCCTGTGGGGCCTGTGTCCAACAGGCGCAACTCGCCGCCGTGGTGGGCGGCCAGTTCGCGCGAGATCGTCAGGCCCAGGCCGGTGCCCTCCGAGGCGCGACCGCTGACGAAGGCCTCGAACAGGCGACCGGCGAGACGCTCGGGAATGCCCGGCCCGTCGTCGGTGATGCGAATCGCCACGACGCCGTCGCCGGTCTCGGCCGTGACGGTGATCCTGCCCTTCCTGTCGCGCGCGGGATCACTCTCGATGGCCTGGCGGGCGTTGCGCATCAGGTTGACCAGGATGCGATGTAACTGGTCGCTGTCGGCGTTGACGGTCAGGCGGGCGGGAAGGTCGCGGATCAGGCGCACCCTGTCATCCTCCAGTCCCGCATCCTCGGCGGCGACGGCGACGGCCCTGGCCAGCAGCATCTTCTGCAATTGCGGAGCGGCCTCTTCGGACTTGCCGTATTCCAGCACATTGCGGGCCAGGGCGGCGGCGCGGCCCAGGGCGCGCTCCAGCCGGGGCAGGGCCTTGGCCACCAGGGGGTCGGACGAACTGGACAGGCGCTCGGACGCCATCTGGGCCGAGGTCAGCATGTTGCGCAGGTCGTGGTTGATCTTGGCCACCGCCTCGCCCAGGGCCACCAGGCGGGCGCGCGAGCGTAGCGATTGGCGCACCTCCTCCTGCATCCGGGCCAGTTCGCGCTCGACCCGGCCGATCTCATCGTGTCGATCGGATGGGGTTTCGGCGGGGCTTTCAGGATCGGCGGCGAAGCGTTCGATGGAGCGCGTCACGCGACGCAGCGGGGCCAGCACCAGGAAGGAGAGGGAGGCGTAGAGCAGGCCGCCCGCGACCACGGCGATCAGCAGGGACATGGTCAGGCTGTTCAGCAGGAAGGTCTTCAGCTCGGCCTTAAGCGGCTGCGCCGGGGCCAGGACCTCGATGAAGTCGCCCGAGCGATAGCGCGGCTTGGCCTGTACCCGGATCGAACGGTCGGGGTGACCGAACAGGGTTTTCCACGGATCCAGAAGCCTGGCGCCGAGGTTGCGCTGGCGCAGGTCGATCAGGTCGGGCGCGCGGGGCAGGTTGGGGGCTTGCAGCAGCAGACGCCGGACGCCCTGCTCGCCGACGACTACGGATTGCACGCCGCCGATGCTGAGCAGTTGTTCAGCGGTGGAATCCTCGACAGCGGAATAGGGCAGGGCCTCGACCCCCACCGAGGCCAGTTCGGCCGCCTGCAACCGATCCATCAGCCACCGCTCCTGGAAGGAGGCGACGCTGGGCACGATGATCAGGGCGGCCACCGCCAGGGTGAAAGCCACGGTCAGCAGCAGCAGACGGCTGGACAGGCCGTCTGGCGCGCGCGGCGTCAGGCGCTCGCGCCAGACCGGAGACAGCCGTTCAGGCAGGCGCACGGCTTGCAGGCGCGCGATCAGGCCCGTCTCGTCGCGGGGGCGTTGGGGCGGTCTGGTGTCGATGGCGTTCCGTTCCGTCATGCGGCGTCCATGCCGTGCCGAGCGCGCCATTTCTGCACTAATTTGAGCGCGAGGGGCAGCATCATCGACAGGAAGGCGACGCCGAGCAGCGGCCACATGAACTCGGCGAACAGGCTCTGCAAATTCGGATTGGGGTCATCGACCAGGATGTCGTTCAGCCCTGCCCCGATCCAGCAATAGATGATGTGGGCCGGCAGCAGGCCGATGAAGGTGGCGATCATATAGGGCCGCAAGGGGGCGGCCATGACGCCCGCCGCCACATTGATCAGGTGGAAGGGCACCGAGACCACCAGGCGCGCCACCAGCACGTACCAGAAGGTGTTCTTGTCCACGCCCTCGCAGACTTTTTTCAGCAGGCCGGTGTCCTGGGCCGCGCGACGGCGCAGGGATTCGCCCAGAGCGGTGCGGCCGACATAATAAACGGCCAGGGCGCCGATGGTGGCGGCGAAGGCTGTCGCCACCCCTCCCACCCAGGGACCGAACAGGTATCCAGCCGTCACGGTGATGAAGACCACGCCCGGCACCACGCTGGCCGTCAGCAGGGCGAACACCAGCATCAGGGCCAGCAGCGTCAGGATATAGTGTTCGTCCGCCAGGGCCTGAAAGGCCGCGCCGTGCTCGCGCAGGGTGTCCAGCGACAGGTAGCGGTTCCAGCCCATGCCGAAGATCAGGGCGATCGCCGCCAGCAGGATGGCGAGGGGCAGAAAACGTTTGACCCGATTCATCCCTGCTCCGTAACCGACGCGGCCCAGCTTCCCTAGAAGTTTCAGGCGGGTTGCAACGCGTCGGATCGCTTGTCGGCGTTGACTCGTCCGTCGTCGCCGCTTATACGCCCGCCTCCTGCAGCGGATGACTGTTGTCCGTTGTGCAACCCTGTAGCCCTGGAGCCGAACGTGAAGCGGACCTATCAGCCGTCGCGACTCGTGCGCAAGCGCCGTCACGGCTTCCGTTCGCGGATGGCCACCAAGAACGGTCAAAAGATTGTTGCGCGTCGCCGCGCCAAAGGCCGTAAGCGCCTGACGGCCTGACGTCACGCGCCCATTACCCTTCAGGGCGGGCGCATGACCGATCCGATGAAAATCGATCGCCTGACACGGCGGCCCCAGTTTCTGGCGGCCGCCAAAGGTGTTTCTCAGGCCCGCGGCGCCGTGGTGGTCCAGCAACTGGATCGTCAGGACGGACAGGCCGCGATCCGTCTGGGATTCACCGCCACTCGCAAGGTGGGCGGAGCTGTGGTGCGAAACCGCTGCAAACGCCGCCTGCGTGAGGCTGCACGCCTTTTGGCGCCCCTGCACGGGCGCCCGGGCTGCGACTATGTGTTCATCGCCCGCATGGGCACGGCGGACCGCGACTGGGACCGCTTGCTTGACGATGTGAAATCGGCCCTTACAAGGCTCGCAACCCCGCGTGCGGCTCCCGATATGGGAGATGCGGCGAAATCGCCCGCTCGCGCCTCTGACGATTTGCGCCCCTCCGGCCAGGACCGCTGACCCCGATGCAGAACGAGAATTCGCGCAACACCATCATCTTCTTCGTGTGCGCTGCCCTGATCATGGGCGTGTACTATTTCATGGTGATGCGTCCCCAGGCCGAGATGCGCCGCCAGCAGCAGGTTGTCGCCGCCGAGGAGAAGGCCGCCACGGCGACCGACGCCGGCCTGACGTCGGGCTCCGCAGCCCCAGCCGCCTTCGTCGCCGACCGCGCCCAGGCCCTGGGCACGGCGGCTCGCGTGCCGATCCAGACGCCCAAACTGAAGGGGTCATTGTCGCTGCAGGGCGCGCGCATCGATGACCTGTATCTGACTGACTACAAAGAGACGCTGGACAGGAATTCGCCCCCGGTCGAGCTGTTCCGCCCGCAGGGCATGGAGCACGCCTACTTCGCCCAGTTTGGCTGGAGCGGCCCCAACGTGGCCGGCGGCGTTCCCGGTCCGAACACGCCCTGGACCCTGACCAAGGGCGCGACCCTGACGCCGACCACCCCGGTCGAGCTGACCTGGGACAATGGCCAGGGCCTGCGCTTCACGCGCGTCATCGCCATCGACGACCAGTACGTCTTCACCGTCACCGACACCGTCGCCAACCTGAGCGGCCAGCCGATCACCATCGCCCCCTATGGTCGCGTCGAGCGCCAGGGCGTGCCCGCTGATCTGGGCAAGCAGATGATCCTGCACGAAGGCGCCATCGGCACCTTCGGCGCGAACGGCAAGTTCACCACTGAACAGGTCAAGTACAAGGACTGGGCCAAGAAGCCCCGCATCGAGAACCAGTCGACTGGCGGCTGGCTGGGCATCACCGACAAATACTGGATGGCGGCGCTCATCCCCGACCAGAAGGAAGCCATCGAGGGCCGTTTCGCCGTCCGTGATCCCGACGGTCTGAACGTCCACGAAGCCGCCATGCTGGGCGCGACGCGCACCATCCAGCCGGGCCGTCAGATCGAGGAGACCCAGCGTCTGTTCGCCGGCGCCAAGCGCAACGAAATCCTGGCCGGCTATGAAAAGAGCCTCGATCTGCCGCGGTTCGTCTACGCCATCGACTGGGGCCACCTCTTCTTCCTGACCCGTCCGATCTTCATGATCGTGGAGTTCTTCTACGGCATCCTCGGCAACTTCGGCCTGGCCATCCTGGCCCTGACGGTCGTGGTCAAGCTGATCATGTTCCCGCTGGCCAACAAGTCCTACGAGAGCCTGTCCAAGATGCGGACCCTCCAGCCCAAGATGGAGGAGATCAAAAAGAAATTTAAGGACGACCCGCAGAAGCAGCAGCAGGAGACGATGGCCCTGTATCAGCGGGAGAAGATCAATCCGCTGGCGGGCTGCCTGCCCATCCTGGTGCAGATTCCGGTCTTCTACGCCCTGTACAAGGTGCTGTTCGTCACCATCGAAATGCGGCACGCTCCCTTCTTCGGCTGGATCCGCGACCTGTCGGCGCGGGACCCGTCGACGATCTGGAACCTGTTCGGCGCCATTCCGTGGGACCCGGCGACCCTGCCCCTGGTCGGCAGCCTGCTGAACGGCCCGCTGCACCTGGGCGTCCTGCCCATCGTCTATGGTCTGACCATGTGGCTGCAGCAGTCGATGAACCCGCCCGCCCAGGATCCGATGCAGCGTCAGATCTTCGCCTTCCTGCCCTTCATCTTCACCTTCATCATGGCCCCCTTCGCGGCCGGCCTGCTGATCTACTGGGCCTGGAACAACATCCTCTCGATCGCGCAGCAGTACGTCATCATGCACCGCTTCAAGGCCGAGAACCCGATCGACACCTTCTTCGCGCGTTTCAAGAAAGCCTGACCCATTGGATCAACCGTCGGACGAGCCCAAGGTCGGAGAGTACTCGGAGACCGAGATCGAGCAGGCGCGGGTTCTGTTCGCTCGCCCGGCCACCTTCGTCCTGGGTTGCGCCAAGATCGAGCAACTGCCCGATCCTGATCTGCCCGAGATCACTTTTGCGGGCCGCTCCAACGTCGGCAAGTCCAGCCTGATCAACGCCCTGGTCGGGATGCACAAACTGGCGCGCGCCTCGAACGAGCCGGGCCGCACGCGCGAGGTCAACTTCTTCGACCTGGACGGCCGTCTGCGCCTGGTCGACCTGCCCGGCTACGGCTGGGCCAAGGCCTCCAAGACCACCGTGAAGAAGTTCCAGGACCTGGGCCGCGATTATCTGCGCGGTCGGGTGACGCTGAAGCGGGTCTATCTGCTGATCGACGCCCGCCACGGCCTGAAGAAGGTCGATGACGAGGCGCTGGACGCCCTGGATCTGGCCGCCGTCAGCTATCAGATCATCCTGACCAAGGCTGACAAGCTGAAGAAGGGCGAGGTCGAGAAGGTCCAGGCGGCGACGCTCAAGGCCATCTCCAAGCGTCCGGCCGCCTATCCTGCGGTGCTGGTCACCTCGTCCGAGAAGGGCTTCGGCATCCCCGAGCTGCGCGCCGAGATCATGCGCACCACGGGCGTGACGCTGGACTGATCTTCGTCCCGCCTATGGCGCCGCTGACGCGCGGTCCCATATCGGTCGGATGATCCCGCTTTCCATTCTCGACCTCGCCCCGGTGCCTGAAGGCTCGGATGTCTCGCAGTCGCTGGCCAACACCCTCGACCTGGCCCGCCACGCCGAGCGCCTCGGCTACAAGCGCTTCTGGCTGGCCGAGCACCACAACATGCCGGGCATCGCCAGCGCCGCGACCTCGGTCGTCATCGGCGCGGTGGCGGCGGCGACCAGGACCATCCGCGTCGGCGCGGGCGGCGTCATGCTGCCCAACCACGCCCCTCTGGTCATCGCCGAGCAGTTCGGCACCCTGAACGCCCTGCATCCCGGGCGCATCGACCTGGGTCTGGGCCGGGCCCCCGGTTCGGACCAGGCCACGGCGCGAGCCCTGCGCCGCACGCTCCAGGGCGACGTGGACGCCTTCCCCCAGGACGTGATGGAACTGATGCAGTGGTTCGCGCCGGCGACGCCGGATCAGCGCATCATCGCCAACCCTGGCGAGGGTCAGGCCGTGCCGATCTGGATTCTGGGCTCCTCGACCTATGGGGCGCAGCTGGCCGCCCATCTCGGCCTGCCCTACGCCTTCGCCAGCCACTTCGCGCCCGGCGAGATGATGCGGGCGCTGGACATATATCGCCAGACCTTCCGGCCCTCGGCCCACCTCGACAAACCCTACGCCATGCTGGGCTACAATGTCTTCGCAGCCGAGACGGATGAAGCCGCGCGCCTGCTGTTCACCTCGGTCCAGCAGGCCTTCGTTAATCTGAGGACCGGTCGCCCCGGCAAGCTGCCCGCTCCGGTCGAAGGCTATTATGAGAACCTCGACGGCGCCGCCCGCGGCATGATCGACGCCGCCCTGGCCTGTTCAGCGGTCGGCTCCCCCGAGACGGTACGCGCGACCGTGGACGCCTTCATCGGACGTACCGGCGCCGACGAACTGATGGTCACCAGCCAGATATGGGACCCGGCGGCGCGTGTGCGCTCGATTGAACTTCTGGCTCAGGCCGCCGGTCAGACCTGACGCCTCGTAGATGCTCACCGCCTCCTCCTCGACCGCGTGCGGCCGACGAGGAGGGGCGTTTGAAGGGTCTAGTCGATGTTGATCGCGCTGGTGACCGAGACATCATAGACGACGCGCGTCACGCTCTGCACGAACTCGAAGAATTTGCGCGCTTCGGCCGCGCCGGCGCGCGGCGCGTAGATGATGTCGTCCGGCTCGATCTGGAAATTGCTGGCGATGAAGAAGCCCGAACCCTCGTTCAGGTTCAGGCGATAGACCACCGGAACACCGCGCGGCGTGGCGGCCTGCTGGATGCCGAGGGCCTGGGCGACCTCCGGCCGCTCAAAGCGGAAGACCAGAACCGACTTGGCGTCGGCCAGGTTGGAATCCAGGCCGCCGACGCCGCTCAGCGCTTCGGCCAGGGTCAGCGGGCCGGGCGGCAGATCGGTGCGCGCCACCGCGTTAAAGGCGCCGAACGAGCTGAAGCGGCGCGGCTGGTAGACCAGATTGACCTGATCCCCGCGCTGCAATCGGACGTTCTCGTTGAACTCGGTCGTCACGATCGACATCGGCGCGGTGTAGGTCTGTCCCCCGCGCTGGATGCGAACGGCCACGTCATAGATGGATCGCGAAGAGCCGCCGGCAGCCGCGATCACATCCAGAATACGGTCGCTGTTGGGAGAAAGAGGCTGGCGGCCCGGGTTACGCACCTCACCCAGAACGGTGACGGCGTTCGACGCGTTTGCGGCGAGGGTGACGATCACCTGCGGATTAGACGTCTTGCCGATCAGGGCCCGTCGAACCGCTGTCGAGGCCTGTGCCGGCGTCAGCCCCTGCACGTTGACGGAGCCCGCGAACGGGACAGGGACGGCCCCGTTGCGATCGACAACCAGCGGCGGAAGAGATTGTGCTCCGCCAGGAGCGCCCGGGGCGCCGCCGCTGGCGAACAGGCCGCCGCCGGCTTCGAAGATGCTTATGGCCAGCGTGTCGCCGATGCCGATAATGTCGGTGGGCGCATCGCTGGACGCGAGCGCCAGCGTGCTGAAGGATCTCGGCGGGGCGGCCTTCAATCGCTCGCTCAATGCAAAATCAAGGTTCACGAGGGCGTAGTCGCCTTGCCGCTCAGCCGATCCAGCGTCTTTCATCACGCCCATGCCGGAGGGCCCGTCGCGCGGCAGGGTCGAGCAGCCGGCGAGAAGGGCGACGATCATCAGACTGGCGGCGGTACGGGTCATTGCAGCTCTGCTTCAATTTCGTCTGATGCTTACCCGGCTGCGGAGGTGGCCGCCAGAGGGGGGAGGAGACGATCCTCAATCCGTTTGAAATGCGCGGGCCATGTCGGGGCGCTGTAGGTCGGCGCCGACGGGCGGCGAAGCGTCGCCTCCTCCAGCGCCGTCAGCCAGCCCAGACCGTCCAGAGGATCAAGCAGGATCGCCTGCGGCACCAGCTCGCGATGGGGGGGGATGTCGGAGGCGATCAGCGGCACGCCCATGGCGCAAGCCTCGACCGCCGGCAGATCAAAGCCCTCGACAGAGGAAGGCGCCAGAACCGCCTGGGCCCCGCTCATGAGGTCCGCCAGCGCGGTGTCGGGCAGGTTCTCGACCTGATGCACCAGGCCCTGAAGATTGGGCGAGCGTTGCAGGTGATCCAGCACAGCCTCATTCTCCCAGCCATAGCGGCCGATCAGCACCAGCCGCGGCGCCTTGTCGCCCATGCGTTCCTGAAGGCGCCGCCAGACGGTCAGCAGGAAGGCCAGGTTCTTGCGGGCCTCGATCGTGCCGACATGGACGAAATAGGGGCGACGCGTCGCGTTTGGCGCGCTCTTCATGAAGACCGGCTCGAGGCCCAGGTGGGCGACCTCGACAGGCGGCGCCTTCAACCCTTCGCGATCCGCGAAGGCCAGCACTTCGTCGGCGGTGTACTGGGAGTTGACCAGGATACGAGACGCGTGGTTCAGGGTGGTCAACACTCTCCGGCGGTGCTTGCCGCCGTCGCCCGGGCGACAGAATTCAGGGTGGGTGATGGGGATCAGGTCGTGCAGCATGACCACGCGCTCAATCCCCTGGGCCTGCAGGCTGGTCAGAATGCCGGGCGTGTTCAGACTGGTGTGGCCGACATTGAAATACAGCCTGGCCGGGGGCGGCGCCGCAACGCGACGCGAGCGGAAGTACTGTTTCCACACACGAGTCTTTTTCCTGGCCTTGGGCTGATGCGGATCGGGCGCTTCGCCGATGATGGAGGTGGTCGGCCGGTCGGCTTCCAGCGCGGCGAACAGACGGCGTTCGTGGGCGTTCAGTTCGCGGTGGGCGGGGGCGCCGGTCCAGCGGCTGCGCAACTCCGTCATGCACTCCCGGAACCAGCGGGGATCGACCGCCGCCAGTTGATCATGGCGTGATCGAACCGGCACCATCCGGTAGTCAGGATGCGCCATGAGCCATTCGGCATAGGCCAGGCAGACACGATCCACGCCGGTCGGCGCGCTGCGGTCGGTGCGGCTCAGCAGGCGACTGGCGTCGAAAAGGATGTCGCGGCTCATCAGGAGACGTAGCCGGCCTGCATCAGTTCGGCGATGTGGATGACGGCGACCGGGCGATCGTTCTCGATCACGAACAGGTTGGCGATCTTGTTCGCGCTCAGCAGGTCGACCACGTCGCTCATGCGGGCGTCCGGGTCCACAGTGATCGGGCTGCGGCTCATGATGTCCTCGGCGCGGATGGCCGTGATGTCGCTGGCGAAGGCGCGGCGGATGTCGCCGTCGGTGATCACGCCGGCAAGGCTCCCATCGGAATGCAGAACGGCGACCGCGCCCTTGCGACCGGCGCTGATGGCCGAGACGACTTCGCTGAAGCTGGCGTCCATCGGCACGCTGGCCGGGGCGGCGGCGTTGTCGCCCATCCATTCGCGGACGCTTTGCAGGCTCATGCCCAGGGCGCCGCCCGGGTGATGCAGGCCGAAGTCTTCCCGGGTGAAGCCGCGACGATCCATCAGCACCATGGCCAGGGCGTCGCCGATGGCCAGGGTCATCAGGGTCGAGGTCGTCGGCGCCAGACCATTGGGGCAGGCTTCGGCCACCTTGGGCATGGTCAGGCTGACGGCCGAGTGACGCCCCAGGAAGCTGCTGGCCCTCTGGGTGATGCCGATGACCGGAATGTCGTTGCGCTGGCAATAGAGCAGGGGGTCGCGCAGTTCGCGGCTCTCGCCCGAGTTGGAGATGGCCAGCAGGGTGGTGTCGGGGCGCAGCATGCCCAGGTCGCCGTGGCTCATCTCCGCCGGGTGGACGAAGAAGGAGTTGGTGCCGGTGGAGGCCAGGGTGGCGGCGATCTTGCCGCCGATGTGGCCCGACTTGCCCATGCCGGTCACGACCAGATAGCCGGGCCGCGACAGGATGATGTCGCAGGCGCGCGCAATCGAGACGTCGATAGAGCGCTCCAGCGCCTCCAGCGCCTCGATGTTCAGGCGCACGACTTCGCGTGCTCGATCCGTCATTGCGGCGATCTGTTCCGGCGATGAGTGAAACGTGTTGGGCATGGGCAGGCTCCTGAGGCGTCGGACCGCTGCGGCGGTTCTTCGTGACGCACCCGCGAATTGCCCCATCTGGATTGTTCGCACAATGGCGGGGCAGCGACGGAATTGTCACCGCGGCGGACAACCTTCCAGGGCTTTGCGCGTTGTGAGCGTTTCAACAACAGCCAAGAATCGAGACCGGACCTTATGCCGTCTGCATCCGGGGCGATCGCCTCACGCCTGCCCACGCCGCCCTTCGCCTTCGCCACGCCCGCCCTGTTCCTGGATCTTGACGGTGTTCTGGCGCCCCTGGCGCCGACGCCGGATGCGGTGGGCCCGGACGCCCGGCGGACCGATGTCCTGATCCGTCTGACGGACCGGCTGCAGGGGCGGGTCGCCATCGTCAGCGGCCGCACCCTGGGCGAGATCGACCGGATCAGCGACGGCGCGGCGCGAGCGGCCTCAGGCGTTCATGGCCTGCAAAGACGGCGCGGCGACGGCTCCTTCGCCAACCGGACGCCGGACCCGGCGGTGCGCCGGGCCGTGTCCGCCTTCGCCGCCTTCGCCGCCGACCGACCGGGCGTGATCGTGGAGGACAAGGAACTGGCGGCGGGCCTTCACTACCGTCAGGCGCCCGGCGCTTCGGCCGAAGCCCTGGCCCTGGCGGCGGCGCTGGCCCAGGAGACAGGTCTTGCCCTGCAGCCGGGCTCCATGGTGCTGGAACTGAAGACGCCCGGAACGGACAAGGGCGCAGCCCTGACCGCCTTCATGGCCGAGGCGCCGTTCCAGGGGGCCATCCCCATCATGGTCGGCGATGACCTGACCGACGAGCACGGCTTCGAGGCGGCCGCGGCCCTGGGCGGTTTCGGCGTTCTGGTGGGGCCGGAGCGGCCAACCGCCGCGCGCTACGGGCTGGAGGATGTCGCGGCTGTGCTCGACTGGCTGGATCAGATTGAAGGAGGCGCCGTATGAGCCGTCCAAACCTCGACCTCGCCCCCATCGGCAACTGCTCGGTCAGCGCCCTGATCGACCGGGCGGGGCGCTTTGTCTGGGCCTGTGCGCCCCGCGTGGACGGCGACCCGGTCTTTTCGGCCCTGATGGACGGCGACGATCCCGAGCATGGCTTCTGGGCCATCGAACTGGCCGACATGGTGGCGATCAAGCAGGCCTATGTGCGCAACACCGCCGTCCTGCGCACGGTCATGACCGACGAACGCGGGGCCTCGGTCGAGATCCTCGACTTCGCGCCGCGCCACCTGAAGCATTCGCGCATTTACCGCCCCATCGCCTTTGCGCGGGTGGTGCGGCCTCTGTCGGGGGCGCCCCGCATCACCGTGCGGCTGCGGCCCTCGGCGGACTGGGGCGCGCGTCGGGCGCAACAGACCTCGGGCTCCAACCACATCCGCTATCTGTGCACCGACCTGACGCTGCGGCTGACCACCAACTGCCCCGTCACCCATGTCCAGAACGAGCGGACCTTCCGGCTGGAAGGCGAGCTGGCCTTCTTCCTCGGCCCGGACGAGGGCTATGACCAGTCGGTCATGGCGGGGGTTTCGGCGGCGCTGGACCAGACCATCCAGCACTGGAAGCTGTGGACCCGGACCCTCTATGTGCCGCTGGACTGGCAGGAGGCGGTGATCCGCGCCGCCATCACCCTCAAGCTCTGCGTCTATGAGGAGACCGGCGCCATCGTCGCCGCGATGACGACTTCAGTCCCCGAGTTCCCGGAGAGCGGGCGCAACTGGGACTATCGTTTCTGCTGGGTGCGCGACGCCTATTACACGGTGCGGGCGCTGAACCGGCTGGGCGCGGTGGACATCCTCGAGAACTACCTCGGCTACCTGCGCAATCTGGTGGACGACGCCCAGGGCGGCCATGTTCAGCCCGTCTATGGCGTGGGTCTGGAAGCGGCGATCGGCGAGCGGGTCGTCGACAGCGTCGAGGGCTATCGCGGCATGAAGCCGGTGCGTGTCGGAAATCAGGCGCACGAGCACCTGCAACACGACGTCTATGGCCAGATCGTCCTGCCGCTGGTTCAGGCCTTCTTCGACGAGCGGATGCTGAGGCCGGGCACGATCGACGACTTCCACGCCCTGGAAAAGGTCGGCGACCGCGCGTTCGCCATGCACGACCAGACGGACGCGGGCCTGTGGGAGTTCCGCACCATCGCCCGGGTCCATACCTATTCCTCGGTCATGTGCTGGGCCGCCTGCGACCGGCTGGCCAAGGCGGCGCGCCATCTGGGGCTGACCGAGCGGGGCGAACTGTGGGACGAGCGCGCGCGTTTGATCCGGGCGCGGATCGAGGCCGAGGCCTATCTGCCGGACGAGGGCCGCTTCGCTGCCAGCTTCGGCGGAACAGAGCTGGACGCCTCCCTGTTGCAAATGACCGACCTGGGCTTCCTCGACGCCCGGGACCCGCGGCAGGTCAAGACCTTTGAGGCTGTGGAGCGCGACCTGAAGCGCGGCCCCTACCTGTTCCGCTATATCCACCCCGACGACTTCGGCGAGCCGGAGACGGCGTTCAACTTCTGCACCTTCTGGTTCATCGAGGCCCTGCACCTGAACGGACGAACGGAGGAGGCGAGGGCCATCTTCGACCAAATGCTCAGTCAAAGGACCCACGCGGGTCTGCTCAGCGAGGACATCGCCATTCAGGACGGCGAACTGTGGGGCAACTATCCGCAGACCTATTCCCTGGTCGGGATCATCAATTGCGCCGTGCTGCTCAGTCGTTCCTGGACGGACGCACGATGAGCCGGCTGATTGTCGTCTCGAACCGCGTCTCGGCGCCGAAGGACCCGGCGGCGGGCTCGGCGGGCGGTCTGGCCATGGCCCTGTCGGCGGCGCTGCGCAAATACGACGGCCTGTGGTTCGGCTGGTCCGGCGAAACGGTCGAGCAGTTCACCGGCGAACTGAACATCGAGGACCGGGCGGGCGTCACCGTCGCCACCGTCGATCTGGAGACACAGGACGTCGACGAATATTACAACGGCTACGCCAACAAGACCCTGTGGCCCCTGTTCCACCACCGGGTCGATCTGACGGCCTACGAGCGGTCCTACGGCGAGGGCTATGAGCGCACCAACCGCCGCTTCGCCGAGGTGCTGCAGCCGCTGATCCAGCCTGACGACATCATCTGGATCCACGACTATCACATGATCCCGATGGCGCGGGACCTGCGTCGTCTGGGGGTGAAGAACCGCATCGGCTTCTTCCTGCACACGCCCTGGCCCGCGCGCCAGCTGCTGGTGACGCTGCCGCATCATCGGCGGCTGGTGGAGTCGATGTTCTATTTCGACCTGATCGGCTTCCATACCCATGAATGGCTCGGCCTGTTCGAGCGCTACGTCGAGGTCGAGGCGCGGGGGCGGGTGTCGCCCGAACATGTGATCGAGGCCTTCGGCCGTCGGGTTCAGTGCGGGGTCTTCCCCATCGGCATCGACGTGGACGGCTTCCTGGCTGCGCGCGATTCGGTGCTGGGGGGCAAGACCTATGACCGGATGGCGGCCTCGGCGGCCTTCCGCTCCATGATCGTCGGCGTCGATCGGCTCGACTACTCCAAGGGGCTGGAGCAGCGGATGCTGGGCTTCGAGCAGTTTCTGGAGGACAATCCCGCCATGCGCGGCGAGGTCTTCCTGTTGCAGGTGACGCCGATCTCGCGTGACGACGTGGATACCTATCAGGACATACGCGGGCGGCTGGACGCCCTGGCCGGGCGGATCAACGGCGCCTATGCCGACATGGACTGGCAGCCGATCCGCTATCTGAACCGCACCTTCCGGCGGGATCAGCTGGCGGGCCTCTATCGCGCGGCCAAGGTCGGCCTGGTCACGCCCCTGCGCGACGGCATGAACCTGGTGGCCAAGGAATATGTGGCGGCCCAGAACCCCGACGATCCCGGCGTGCTGATCCTGTCGCGTTTCGCCGGCGCCGCCGAACAAATGGGCGAGGCTCTGCTGGTCAATCCCTTCAGCCGTGAAGAGCTGTCGGAAGCGATCAAGACGGCCCTGACCATGCCGCTGGAGGAGCGTATCCGTAAATGGAAGGCGCTGATGCAGGTGGTGCGCGACACCGACGTGGGGATATGGCGCGACAGCTATGTCGGGGCGCTCAAGAAGGTCGCGATCCGCGCCGACGACGAGGTGGTCGCCGACACGGCTGAACCTGCGGCCTAGCTGGCCTCGGCGTATTGCGGCGGCGCGCCGTCGCGGGCGAGGGCGCGGGCGTGGGCGGGACGCGCCGCCAGCCGCTCGACATAGGCGTCCAGAAGGGGGCTTTCAGGCAGGTGCTCGCGCGCCCAACCCACAGTACTGCCGACCAGGACGTCGGCCACGGTGAAACGGTCGCCCATCAGCCAGGGACCTTCCCACAGGGCCTCCAGCAGCCGGGTCATGGCGGCGTCATAGCGGGCTCGGGCATAGGCGTCGGCGTCCACCGCGCCGCTCATCTTGTTCCACAGCGACGGCTCCAGCTCGCCCGAGGCCCAGAACATCCACGTCAGCAGCGACCCGCGCTGCGGCGAGTCCGGGGGGAAGCCGAGGCCTGCTTCAGGATGTAGGCCGGTCAGATAAAGGGCGACCGCCGCCGATTCGGTAATCAGGGCGCCGTCGTGCAGCAGGGCCGGGACCGTGCCGTCGGGATGAGGGTTCCTGGGATCGGCGGCGCCCGTGCCGTCCATACGGCGGATGTCGCAATATTCGATGCGGCAGTCGGCCCCCAGCTCCTCGACCAGCCAGACCAGGCGCGAGGAGCGGGACCAGGGGGCGTGGAACAGGGTCAGCATCGATAGTCCTCCCAGATATCGCGCCGCGACGGGGCGTCGGCGGCGGTTCGTCTTGACTACTGACACCCTGCTGCCACCATGCTGTCAGCAGTCTTCGGCGAGGGTGGGACATGAGACGCGCCGACCGACTGTTCCAGATCATCCAGGTGTTGCGCCGGGCCTCGCGTCCAGTGACGGCCGACGCCATCGCGGCCGAACTGGAGACCTCGAAACGCACCATCTACCGCGACATCGCCGCCCTGCTGGGTCAGCGGGTGCCGATCCGGGGCGAGGCGGGGTTGGGCTATGTGCTGGACGGCGGTTTCGATCTGCCGCCGCTGATGCTGACGTCCGATGAGATCGAGGCGGCGGTGCTGGGGGCGCAGTGGGTGGCGGCGCGCGGCGATCCGGCCCTGGCCCGCGCGGCGCGTGACCTTACGGCCAAGATCGCCGCCATCGTGCCGGAACGTCTGCGCTCGGTGGTGCTGGAGCCTTCAGTGGCCACGCCTCCGCCGTGGGAGCAGAAGATGGAGACCGTGGATCTGGCGCGGGTGCGAGCCTGGATACACGCCGGGCGCAAGCTGCGGCTCTATTACGCCGACGAGCAGGGGCGCGAGACGACGCGCGTCATCTGGCCCTGCCTGATCGGCTATCACGAGAGGGCGCGTCTGCTGATCGCCTGGTGCGAGACGCGCGAGGACTTCCGCAGCTTCCGCGCCGACCGGGTGGTCGACGCCGAGTTTCTGGACGACCGCTATCCCGGTCGGCCCGCCGTCCTGCGCCAGCGCTGGTTCGCGGCGATGGAGGCGCGGCGGGCCGCCGAGAACTGTCAGCCGGTCTGACCGTCTTCGTCACCCTCGGGCTTGTCCTGAGGGTCTATCGTTCCGCAACACGCCTCGCCATGACGACAGGCGGTCTTGGGCGGCGCAGAGCGGTTCCTGAGGCCGCCGTGGACCCTCGGGACAAGCCCGAGGGTAACGTTAAGGGGGAGCGCTAGTAGATTTCAAACAGGCCTGCGGCCCCCATGCCGCCGCCGATGCACATGGTGACGACGCCGTACTTGGCCCCGCGCCGCTTGCCCTCGATCAGGACGTGGCCGGTCATCCGCGCGCCCGACATCCCGTAGGGGTGGCCGATGGAGACGGCCCCGCCCGAGACGTTGAGCCGGTCGTTGGGGATGCCCAAGGTGTCGCGGCAATAGAGGACCTGCACCGCGAAGGCCTCGTTCAGCTCCCAGATGCCGATGTCGTCGACGGTCAGGCCGTGGCGTTTCAGCAGCTTGGGCACGGCATAGACGGGGCCGATGCCCATCTCGTCGGGCTCGCAGCCCGCCACCGCCATACCGCGATAGGCGCCGAGCGGTTGCAGACCCCGTTTCACCGCCTCGGCCGCCTCCATGACGACGCAGGCCGACGCCCCGTCCGACAGCTGCGAGGCGTTGCCGGCGGTGATGAACTCGCCCTGCTGGATTTCCTCGCCGCCGCCGAAGACGGGCTTCAGCGCCTTCAGACCCTCCAGCGTGGTCTCGGGACGATTGCCCTCGTCCTTGGCCAGCGTCACCTCTTTCGACGAGGTTTCACCGGTGGCCTTGTCCATGACCAGCATGGCGGTGGTCATCGGCACGATCTCGGCGTCGAAGCGTCCCTCGGCCTGCGCCGCCGCCGTGCGCTGCTGCGACTGCAGGGCGTATTCGTCCTGGGCGTCGCGGCTGATCCCGTAGCGACGGCTGACGACCTCGGCGGTTTCCAGCATCGACATATAGATGTGGGGCGACAGCTTCAGCAGCGCCTCGTCCTTCATCCGGTACAGGTTCATATGCTGGTTCTGGACCAGGGAGATGCTCTCCAGCCCGCCGCCGACCGCCATCTTCTGCTGGTCGAAGATCACCTGCTTGGCCGCCGTGGCGATCCCCATCAGGCCCGAGGCGCACTGGCGATCGATGCTCATGCCGGGCACGGAGGAGGGCAGGCCAGCCGCCAGCGCCACCTGACGCGCCACATTGGTGCCGGTCGAGCCCTGCTGCAGGGCCGCGCCCATAATGACGTCCTCGATTTCGGCCGGATCGACGCCCGCGCGCGCGACCGCGTGTTTCACGGCATGAGCGCCCAGCGTCTGCGCCTGGGTGTCGTTGAAGGCCCCGCGATAGGCCCGGCCGATCGGAGTGCGGGCGGTGGAGACGATGACGGCTTCACGCATCGAGAAGTTCTCTCTTTTTTGGGCGCTATCGCTCGCGACGCGGTCGCTCGCTGCTTGAGCGCCGAGAAGGGCGCTATCGCTGGCGATGCGGGCGCGCGCTGCGGGGAGCGCGTTTCCTGCCTAACAGTGAGAGGATAGGCGCCTCACGTCGGGTCAACGCAAGGCGCCTTTTCGGCATGGACCGCAGCGCGCCCTGAGCGAGGCGCTTGACGCCTCAAGTAGCGCGTAGCGCGATAGGCCCTTAGGAAGAATGATGCTGCTGAGCTTTCGTCAGCTCGATCATGCCCTGGGCCGCGCCCATCTCGGGCACGATCTCGTTTTCGCGGTCCGAGATAGCCTCGAAGCGGGCGGCGACCTGTTCCGGGGCGTCGGGGCCGACGGCGAAGTCGCCCTGCGTCAGGGTGACATAGGCGCGCTCGAAGCCGCCGGCGCCGGCGGCCAGGATGGCGCGGGTCGGGGCGTCGCGGCTGACCAGATAGATTAGGCCCGGCGTCACCAGTTCCGGCCCCAGGGCCTCCAGCGGCAGACCTTGCAGGTCCTCGGTCATGCGGGTGTGGGCGGTCGGGGCCAGGGCGTTGACGCGGATGTCGTTCTTGGCCCCCTCGATGGCCAGGGTCTGCATCAGGCCGACGAGCGCCATCTTGGCCGCGCCGTAGTTGGCCTGGCCGAAGTTGCCGAACAGGCCCGATGACGAGGTGGTCATGACGATGCGGCCATAGTTCTGGGCCCGCATGATGTCCCACACCGCCTTGGTGCAATGGACCGCGCCCATCAGGTGGACGTCCATGACCAGCCGAAAATCGGCTAGCTCCATCTTGGCGAAGCTCTTGTCGCGCAGGATGCCTGCGTTGTTGACCAGAATGTCGACCCGGCCCCAGCGCGCCATGACCTCGGCCATCATGGCCTCGACCGCCGCCGCGTCGGTGACGGAGGCCGCATTGGCCATGGCCTCGCCGCCCGCCGCCGCGATCTCGGCCACCACGGCCTCGGCTGCTGTGGCCGATCCGCCCGATCCGTCGCGGGCGGCGCCCAGATCATTGACCACCACCCTGGCGCCTCGCGCCGCCAGCGCCAGGGCGTGTTCGCGGCCCAGACCGCCGCCTGCGCCCGTCACGATCGCCACCTGACCGTCGAACCTGATGCTCATCCCTCGTCTCCGTCTTGTTTCAATACTGTCCTAGCAGGCAGGATTAGGGGGCAAAACGGTCCTTTGTGTTGAAACGGCGCCACACCTGTCGCAATCCTGCGGAAAGCGGCGGAACCTGAGCGATCCTGTGTCGTTCGGGCCTTTGAGCGTCACCGCTTTCCAGCGGCGACATTCTCATCAACAGAGTGTGAGGACACTATGAAGCTCAAACTTCTCGCCAGTGTCGCCGCCGCCGGGCTGTTCGCAGCCGGCGCAGCGTCGGCTGAACCGGATGGCTGGTACGGCGCGCTCGACGCCGGATACCATTTCAAACATGACGCCGAGCTGGATTCGTCAATCGGCGGCCAGACCTGGGACTGGGAAGTCAATCCCGGCTGGGCGGCGTTTGCGCGTCTCGGCTACCGCTTCAACCCCAACTGGCGCGTTGAACTGGAAGGCGGCTACCGCTCGGGCGACATCGGCACCGTGCGCGCCAGCGACGGCGGCGTTCCCGGCCTGTGCAATCTGACGCCGGCCACCGGCCCTTGCTATTCGCCGGAAGGCGACATCGAGTCGGCGACTCTGATGGCCAACGTCCTTTACGATTTTGGCTCGCCCGAATGGCGCGTTCGTCCCTTCGTCGGTCTCGGCGTCGGCGTGAACCGCGTGAAGACCGACACGGTCGGCAACCTGCGCGACCTTCGCGGCGCCAGCTTCACCGCCGATGACAGCTCGACCAAGTTCGCCGCTCAGGCGATCGCGGGTCTGGCCTGGGCCGTTTCGGACCGCGCCAACGTCGACCTGACCTACCGCTACCTGACGGGCGAAGCTGCGTTCGACTCGAACACGGTTGGCGGCACCCAGTATGGCGAATGGTCGGGCGACTACGACCAGTCGCACACTGTGACCCTGGGTCTGCGTTACGCCTTCGGCGCCGAGCCGGCTGCGCCCCCGCCGCCGCCGCCCCCGCCGCCGCCGCCGCCCCCGCCGCCTCCTCCGCCCCCGCCGCCTCCGCCGCCCCCGGCCAAGCCGGCTGCGCGTCAGTTCGTGGTTTACTTCGACTGGGATCGCTCGGACCTGACGGCTGAAGCGCGTTCGGTGGTCACGCAGGCCGCCAACTACGCCAAGTCGGGCGCTCCGACCCGCGTCCTGATCGTCGGTTACACCGACACCTCGGGTTCGCCGGCCTACAACCTGGGTCTGTCCAACCGTCGTTCGCGCACTGTCGCTGACGCGCTGGTCGCCCAGGGCGTCAACGGCGGCGTGATCGCTCTCGACGGCAAGGGTGAAACCAACCTGGCCAAGCCGACGGCTGACGGCGTGCGCGAGCCGCTGAACCGTCGCGCCACCATCGACATCAACTTCTAAGGCTCTCAGGGACCGGTTCGCGCCGGTCCCGATGACCACGAAGGTCGATAAGATTAGGGCGGTCGATCCATTCGGGTCGGCCGCCCTTTTTCTTTGCCGAGGGTCCGATAGGCTGCTGGCGAATGTCATGCTTGGGCGTTATCCCGGCCTGACTGAATCAAGAGGATGAGCGCATGCGCGTCGCAATGATCGGCACCGGCTACGTCGGGCTTGTTTCCGGGGCCTGTTTCGCCGACTTCGGCCATGTCGTGACCTGCGTCGACAAGGACGCGGGCAAGATCGACCAGTTGAACGCGGGGCGGATGCCGATCTATGAGCCGGGGCTCGAGGATCTGGTCGCCGCCAATGTCCGCGACGGCCGGCTGTCGTTTGCGCTCGACGGGACCGAGGCCATTCGCCGCGCCGACGCCGTCTTCATCGCCGTGGGCACCCCCTCGCGACGCGGCGACGGCCACGCCGACCTGTCCTACGTCTATGCCGCCGCCGAGGAGATCGCCGACCTGATCGACGGCTTCACCGTCATCGTCACCAAGTCGACGGTCCCAGTCGGCACCGGCGACGAGATCGAACGCATCATTCGCGCACGCCGTCCCGAGGCTGACTTCGCCGTAGTCTCCAATCCCGAGTTCCTGCGTGAAGGCGCCGCCATCGGCGATTTCAAGCGCCCCGACCGCGTCGTGGTCGGTCTGGAGGACGAGCGCGCCCGCCCGGTCATGACCGAGCTCTATCGCCCGCTAAACCTTAACGAGACGCCGATCCTGTTCACAGGTCGTCGCACGTCGGAACTGACCAAATACGCCGCCAACGCCTTCCTGGCGCTGAAGATCACCTTCATCAACGAGATGGCCGACCTGTGCGAAAGCCTGGGCGCCGACGTGCAGCAGGTGGCCCGCGGCATCGGTCTGGATAACCGCATCGGCTCCAAATTCCTGCACGCGGGGCCGGGCTACGGCGGCTCCTGCTTCCCCAAGGACACCCTGGCCCTGGTGCGCACGGCGACCGACGCCGGCTCGCCGCTGCGCCTGATCGAAACCACGGTCGAGGTCAATGGCGCGCGCAAGAAGGCCATGGCCGACCGCGTCGCGACGGCCCTGGGCGGAACGGACCTCAAGGGCAAGACCGTCGCCCTTCTGGGTCTGACCTTCAAGCCGAACACGGACGACATGCGCGACGCCCCGTCGCTGGACGTGGCGCCGGCCCTGATCGCTATGGGCGCAACGGTCCAGGCCTTTGATCCTGAGGGCATGCATGAGGCGGCCAAGATGTTGGACGGCGTCGTCTTCCGTGACGGGCCTTACGACGCGGTCGAGGGCGCTGATGTGGTGGTCATCATGACGGAGTGGGACCAGTTCCGCGCCCTGGACCTGGACCGGATCAAGCTGCTGCTGAAGCAGCCGGTCATGGTCGATCTGCGCAATGTCTATCGCCCCGAGGATATGAAGGCGCGGGGCTTCCGCTACACCTCCATCGGCCGCCCCGAGAGCATTCGCTAAGGCCCTACAAAAAGGGCGGCGCCTGAAGAAGCGCCGCCCTGTGTCGTTTCAGCGATTAAGGCCGCCGGGTCAGCCCGTGAACGGACGGATCACGATCTCGACGCGACGGTTCTTGGCCTTGCCATCGACCGTCGTATTGTCGGCGATCGGATTGCGCGAGCTGTTGCCGGCGACATAGAGGCGCTCGCGGATCACGCCGTGGTCCACCAGGTAGGAGGCGACCGACGAGGCGCGGCGCTCCGACAGGGGCTGGTTGATGGCGTCGCCGCCCGAGGAGTCGGTGTGGCCGATGACGTCGACCATCGAGCGATCATACTCGTTCAGCACGCGGGCGACGTCGTCGAGGACCGGCAGGAAGCGGCTGTCCAGGCTGGACTGGTTGGTGGCGAAGGTCACGTCCGACGGCATGCGCAGCACCAGGTTGTCGCCCTGACGCGCCACGCCGACGCCGGTGCCCGACAGCTCGGCTTCCAGGGCGCGTTGCTGACGGTCCATGTACTGGCCGACGCCGGCGCCGGCCAGGGCGCCGATACCGGCGCCGATCAGGGCGTTCTTGCGGCCCTGTTCGCCGTTCGAGGTGTTGGTCAGATAGCCGAGCAGAGCGCCGCCCAGGGCGCCGGCGATGGCGCCTGTGCCGGTGTTGTTGCGGGTCGGGGTCGAGCTGTAGGGGTCGGTGGTGGTGCAGGCGCTCGCGCCGAGCAGGGCGGCGATGCTGACGCTGGCGACGATGAACTTGGCGCGCATGGGGTGTCCTTTGTTAAAGGGGATCAGGCCGAAAAACGTGGCCCTACAGTGAAGGTTCCAAGCTGTATGTCACGTGAACGACGGCGGCGGCCAGCGGCGCGGTTGACCCTGAGGCCGGACATAACCATTTGTTGCAAACGGCCGCGCGTCCTTGCCGCTTCAGGGAGGATGCGGACGGTCGCGGTCGCTTCTTTGCGAGGACCTCATGACGGCACGCACCATTCTGTTCGACAGCCCCTTTCTGCTGGGCTTTGATCACACCCGGGCCCTGATCGACCGTGCGGCCAAGGCGGCGGCCGAGAGCTATCCCCCCTATAATGTCGAACAGGTGGGCGAGGCGGCGGTGCGCATCAGTCTGGCCGTGGCCGGCTTTGCCCCCGAGGAACTGGCCATCACCCTGGAGGGCCGCCAGCTGACGATCGCCGGCAAGCGCGACGACGCCGGCAAGGGGGAGCAGGCCTTCCTGCATCGCGGCATCGCCGCGCGGGGCTTCGTCCGCAGCTTCGTTCTGGCTGACGGGCTCGAGGTCGCCGAGGCGCGGCTGGAGCACGGTCTGCTTCACGTCGATCTGGTTCGTCCTGAACAAGAGCGCCAGATCCGGCGCATTCCCATCACGACGGGCTGAAAACAGCCGTCGAACCGCCCGCCTTTCCGGGCGTTCAGTCAAGCGTAAGGAGGCGGTCCTATGACGCCGGTTATGAACAAGTCAGAATTCGCCGGTCTGGGCGCGCCCGACCTGGTCTATGTGCGCGCGATCCGCGCCGCGGACCTGATGGAGGACGCCCATGTCGAGGTCGGCCCCGGCGTCGATCTGAACCCGGATCAGATCCTCTACGCTGTCCACGGCGCCGACGGCGAACGCCTGGCGGTCATGCTGGACCGCGAGACGGCCTTTGCAGCCGCCGCCGCTCACGAGCTGGAACCCGTCTCGGTGCATTGATTTTGAGGGCGACGCCAACCGTTCTGCCTGCATGAGCGCGGAATCGCGGGTCCGCGCGGGTTCAGGCGGCGGCGACGGGCGTATCCTTGACGAACAGAGCGCGTACGGCGTCGATCGTGCGGGCGTGACGAAGATGCTCGCGCAGTTCCGGCGAGCGCATGGCGCGCGACACGGCCGCAAGCGCCCGCAGATGCTCCGCACCTGCGTTCAGCGGGGCGAACAGGGCGAACAGCAGGTCGACGGGCCGGTCGTCCACCGACTCATAGGCGACCGGGGTTTCGAGCCGCACGAAGACGGCGCAGACGCGATCCAGCCCCTTGATGCGGGCGTGGGGAACGGCGACGCCCGAGCCGAGGCCCGTCGAACCGAGGGCCTCGCGCTCCAGCAGGGCCTCCAGCACCCGATCCTCGTCGATATCCAGAGCGACCGACGCGGCCTCGGCCACGGTGTGCAGCGCCTGGCGTTTAGATGACACGCCGCCCCGCAGGACGATCCCGTCCGACGACAACAAATCAGCGATGTCCATGATCACCCCGAAAACTCGAGCCCGACATTGCGGAAGGGCGAGGCGTCTTCTAGCGCCTTCGCCCTCCGCGTGGAAGCCTTACGACCCGGAGCCGTTCTTCGCCGGCTTGAGGGTGCGTTCGGGGTCGATCCAGCCGACATTGCCGTCAGGCCGGCGATAGACGACCGCCAGACCGCCGTGGGCGGCGTTTCGGAACATGACGAGCGGGTAGCCGGTCATGTCCAGTTCCAGCACCGCGCGCCCGACCGTAATGGTGCGGATTTCCGATTCGGTTTCGGCGATGACCATGCCGACAGGCGGCGGTTCGTCCGGCGCGCCGGCGTCGCCGAAGGCGTCGTCCTCGACCGTATCCGGGTTTCGGAAGACGGTCAGGGCGGCGACTTCACGCGCCGCATCCTCGGTCTTCTCGGGCGACAGGCCCTTGGGACCGATGTGGTGGTCCTTCAGGCGGCGCTTGTAGCGGCGCACGCGCTTCTCGAGTTTGTCCAGGCTGTCCGCGAAAGCCGCCTGGGCGTCGCCGCCGAATCCGGTCGTCACCAGGCTCTGGCCCGAGGCCAGGCGGACCCAGCAATCGACGCGGAAGCCGTGGCGGTCCTTGGACACCACGACCTCGGCGTCATCGCCGCCACGGGCGAAGTACTTGCCGATTCCCTCTTCGAGTTCCTGGGAGATGCGCGAGCTTAGCGCTTCGCCGACATCCACTTGCTTGCCGCTGACTTGGATCTGCATAGGCATAGAACGCGACGGGTTGCGTTTGGTGTCAACGCCGATCACCGATTTGTGGTGACGCTTCGCCGCAGCGTGATCAGCCGGCCTTCATCAGGCGGCGGCGCTGGACAGAAGACGGAATTCTAAGGGCTTCCCGGTATTTGGCCACGGTGCGTCGGGCGATGTCGATGCCGGTTTCATTGAGGATCTCGACGATCCGGTCGTCGCTCAGCACGTCGCCGTCGGCGCCTTCGCTGTCGATCATGGCCTTGATCCGATGGCGGACGGCTTCGGCCGAGTGCAGGGCGCCGCCGTCGGACGACTGGATGGCGGCGGTGAAGAAGAATTTCAGCTCGAAAACCCCGCGCGGGGTCGAGACATACTTGTTCGACGTGACGCGGCTGACTGTTGATTCGTGCATGCCGATGGCGTCGGCCACGGTTTTCAGGTTCAGCGGGCGCAGGAACTCGACGCCGAAGGCCAGGAAGGCGTCCTGCTGGCGCACGATCTCGGAGCTGACCTTGAGGATGGTCTTGGCCCGCTGGTCCAGCGACTTGACCAGCCAGCTGGCCTGGGCGGCGCACTCGGCCACGAAGGTCTTTTCGGTTTCGGATCGCGCGCCCGCCGCGACCACGCCGTGATAGCGCTTGTCCATCAGGAGGCGGGGCAGGGTCTCGCTGTTCAGTTCGACGCGCCAGCCGCCCGCCGGGTCGGGACGGACATGAACGTCGGGCACGACCGTCTGGGCCGGCTCGCCGCCGAAGCCGGCGCCGGGACGCGGCGTCAGGCCCCTCAGCTCGGCGATCATCTCGTTCAGGTCTTCGGCGTCGACGCCGCAGACCTTGCGCAGGGCGGGCAGGTCGCGCCGCGCCAGCAGCTCCAGATTGTCGAGCAGGGCTTCCATGGCCGGGTCGAAGCGGTTGCGTTCGACCAGTTGCAGCTTCAGGCATTCGGGGGCCGAGCGGGCCATGACCCCGGTCGGCTCGAAGCCGTGGCAGACGGTCAGGACCGCCTCGATTCGCGCCAGATCGACGCCCAGGCGGTCGGCGAATTCCTGAAGCTCGCCGCGCAGGTAGCCGCCCTCGTCGGTGGCGTCGATCAGGGTCAGGGCGATGGCGTGTTCGGCGGGGCTGAATCCCGCGGACGAGGCCTGGGCCTGAAGATGCTCCCACAGGGTGGCGTCGCGCGTGTCGGGGCGCTCCATGGCCTCGCCGTCCATGCCGCCGCCGGCACCGGCGCGCGACCAGTCGGACAGGCCGGGCTGCTCGCCGATTTCGCCCGCGTCGCGCTTGCGGTCGGCGTCGCGTTCGCCGGGGGCGTCGTCATAGAGATCCTCGGTGCGCGCATCCATGGCGTGCTCGGCGTCGCCCGACGGCTCGGTGAACTGGAGTTCGCCGGCCTCGCCCGAGGCGGCGGCTTCAGCGGGTTCGGCGGGGCCGTCGCCGCCCTGGTCGCCCTCGTCGCGCTGCAACAGGGGGTTCTTTTCCAGCTCGGCCTCGACGTAGGCTTCCAGCTCAAGATTCGACAGTTGCAGCAGCTTGATCGCCTGCTGCAACTGGGGCGTGATGACCAGCCCCTGACCCTGTCTGACCTCAAGCCTCTGACCGATCACGTCGTTTCAATCCCTCCCGCGAGCCTGTGGCCCGGTTCTTGCTGTGATCGTGGGGCAGAGAGTTTAACGTCGGGTGAGCGCCGCAGCCGATGGCCTGTGGCGCGTGGTCTGCGAGGCCGCGGCATTGCACCGCGCCAAGAAAAAAACAGTGCAACTGGTGCAATCGGCGGCGCGCGGGCGACGGCCAGGGATGCGTGGACGGCCGGGCTGAGCGGCGGTCTCGGCGTGGAGCGGGCGAAGGCGGCGGGGGACGATATCAAAGACCAGGACGCTGATCCTAGTTGATCCCGAAGCCCTGCGACCTATAGGGGCGCGAGCCGGCGTCCGTCCCTTGCCGGGCAAGGGATTGCGGGGACGGATTGTGATGCCCGAGGCGAGGCGGGCGCGCGATCCTCGGCGTCAGCCGAACATTTCGCCCAGATAGACGCGGCGGACCTCGGGGTCGCGAACGGCCTCGTCCGCCGTGCCTTCGAACAGGACCGAACCGGCCGAGATGATCGAGACGCGGTCGATGATGTCCAGGGTCTCGCGCACGTTGTGGTCGGTGATCAGCACGCCGATGCCCTGGCTGGACAGGTAGCCGATCACGTGACGGATGTCGGCGATGGCCAGGGGGTCGATGCCGGCGAAGGGTTCGTCCAGCAGCATGAAGCTGGGGCGGGCGGCCAGGGCGCGGGCGATCTCGACGCGGCGACGCTCGCCGCCCGACAGGCCGGTGGCCGGGGCCAGGCGCAGATGGTCGATGCGCAGCTCTTCCAGCAGACGGGTCGTCTCGTCGCGGACGCCGGCAGCGGTCTTCTGATGCAGTTCGACCACGGCCTTGATGTTCTGCTCGACCGTCATGCCGCGGAATATGGAGGCTTCCTGCGCCAGATAGCCCAGGCCCATGCGGGCGCGCTGGTACATTGGCTGCTGGGTGATCTCTTCGCCGTCCAGCCAGATCGAGCCGCTGTCCGCCGGGATCAGGCCGGTGATCATGTAGAAGCAGGTGGTCTTGCCCGCCCCGTTGGGACCGAGCAGGCCGCAGACCTCGCCGCGCTGGACGGTCAGGGACACGTCCTTGACCACCTGACGCTGGCCGAAGCTGCGGGCGATGTGCTCGACGCGCAGGCCGGTGTGGCGCGCCTCTTCAGCGGCGGGCGCGTCGTCGGCGTCCGCCTGATCGAGGTTGAGGGCTGAGAGTTCCTTGCGCGCCAAGCGGGGTCAGTTCCCTTGCGGATAGAAGACGCCCTGGACGCGGCCGTTTCCGCCTTCCATGCGGGCGCTCTCGGTACGGACGTTGTAGACGAGGCGGTTGCCGGTCAGGACGTTCTTGCCCTGGGTCAGGATGACGTCGCCCGTCACCACGACCTCGGCGTTGCCGAGGGTGTAGACGGCACGATCGCCGCGCATGCTCTGATCCGGGGTGACGAAATAGACGTTGCCGGTCGCTTCGACCCGGCTGAGGTCGCCGTTGGCGGTGACGCCGGTGATGGCGTCGGCGCGCAGGCGGTTGCCGCCCTGGGTCAGTTCGGCCCGACCGCGCAGGGAAAAGCCGTTGGGCGTGTATTCGCCGCCGTCGGCGCCGTACTGGACCGGCTGCTTGGAGGCGTCAGCACGGCTTTGCGCCCCTGATGCTGCGGGGACCGTCAGGGCCAGCAGCAGGGCGGCGCCTGCGATCATGGTGTTCGACTTGGACATGGTCATTTGCCGGATCCCGCGGGGTTGATGGTCCCGCTTATCTTGTTGTCGCCTTGGCCGCTGAAGACGACCCGCTGGCCTTGATCATAGATGGCATAGGACGAAGCGTTTATGGTTCCAAGAGGGCCTTGCCCCTGGACGCCCTTGTCGCCTGTCACCACGCCGGTGTTGGTGTCGACCACGGCTTCCGGCGTGGTCAGGACGAAGCCGGAGCCGCCGTCCGAAATTTTCACGTTCGGCCCGATCACCACCTTGCGCTGGGTCTCGATATAGGTGCCGCCGTCCGCCGTCAGTTCTGTCGTCTTGCGACCGCCCAGGTTCAGGCGGAGCAGAGGGCCGACCAGGCGGAAATAGCCGGTGGCCGGATCGCGGATCGCGCCCTGGGCCCCGATGACGAAGGAGCGCCCTTGCGCGTCCTGGCCGTGGAACATGGGGTTGTCCAGGCGGATCTCGCGGCTTTCGCTGGCCTTGCGCTCGACCCCCGACATGACGGTGCGGAACACCGTCCAGGTCAGCGCCCCGCCCGCCAGCACCAGGATGACGATGGGCAGGAGGCGGCGATACAGCTTGACCCGGCGTGAGCGCGCACGCCAGCGCTCGCCGGCCTGGGCGACCCGGGCCTCGTCGGCGCGCTTGCGCGCTTCCTGGGCGTCGCGGTCGCTCATGCTGGTCCTCAAGCGTGCGCGAAGATGTCGATCTCGTCCCAACCGGCCAGGTCGAGACGCGAGCGCGTGGGCAGGAAGTCGAAGCAGGCGCGGGCCAGCTCGGCGCGGCCTTCGCGCTCCAGCATGGCGTCCAGCTTGGCCTTGATGGCGTGCAGATAGAGGACGTCCGATGCGGCGTAGTCCAGTTGGGCCTGCGACAGGACCGGCGAACCCCAGTCCGAGCTCTGCTGGGCCTTGGACATGTCCACGCCGGCCAGTTCGCGCGCCACGTCCTTCAGACCGTGACGGTCGGTATAGGTGCGGGCCAGCTTGGAGGCGATCTTGGTGCAATAGACCGGGCGGGTCTCGACGCCGAGGTGCAGGTCGAACATGCCGATGTCGAAGCGGCCGAAGTGGAAGAGCTTCAGCACCTTGGGATCGGCCAGAAGCCGCTTCAGGTTGGGGCAGTCATAGTCGGGGCGGCTCAGCCGCACGACATGGGCGTCGCCGTCGCCCGAAGACAGTTGCACCACGCACAGCGGATCGCGGCGGAAGCGCAGGCCCATGGTCTCGGAATCGATCGCAACCTCGGGGCCGAGGTCGAGGCCGTCGGGCAGGTCGCCTTCGTGCAGGTAAACGGTCATGCTTGGAAACTCGGGTGGGCGTTCAGGGCGACAGCATAGACGAACCACGCGCTATCGCTAGGACGCAGCGCCAACCTTCGCCGTTATGGATGATGAAAGCAGGGCTGAAATGACAAACGGCGCCGTATCCGTGGGACACGACGCCGTTTGAGAATATGGTGCCCAGAAGAGGACTCGAACCTCCACGACCGTTAAGTCACTGGCACCTGAAGCCAGCGCGTCTACCAATTCCGCCATCTGGGCCCGGTGGGTCGCCCCGCCGAGGAGCGATCTAATAGGGGGGACCTTCCGGGCGGTCAACAGGCTTTTTTCCGATCTCGGAAAAAACTGCACTGTTGACCAAACCCACATGAAATCAGTGTTCTATCAGGCCAGCCAGACCATCATCCGCGTGTCCGCGATCTCGCCTCGCGCCTGGCTGAAGGCGCGGCGGGTCTCGCCCGTATAGAGGAAGCCGGCCTTTTCCAGCACGCGGCCGGAAGCGGGGTTGTCGGCGAAGTGGCCGGCGATCAGGGCGCGGCGCTTCCAGCGCCTGGAGGCCCAGACCAGAGCCCCCTCCAGGGCCTCGGTCGCAAAGCCCCGGCCCCAGAAGTCGCGACCGATCCAGTAGCCGGCCTCAGGCACGCTGTCCTGGTTCTCGAACAGGCCGATGACGCCGACAGGGCCCAGGTCCTCGTGCTCGATGACGAAGGTGTTGGCTTTTTTCGGGTCCTGGGCGGCGACGTGCAGGACGAAGTCCTCGGCGTCCTCCACCTGGAAGGGGTGGGGCATGCGCTGGGTCATGCGCGCGATGTCGCGATCGTTGGCCATGGCCGCGATGCGGCTGACGTCCTGGGCGCCGGGCGCACGCAGGATGAGACGCCGGGTTTCGACGACGGGAGAAGTTTCAATCACGCACATGGGTCACGCCCCTCTGGTGCGACCGCCGTCCTTGTTCATCAGGGCTCGGGCGGTCAGCGAGGCGGGGAAACGCAAACGGGGAGCCTGGTGATCCAGACTCCCCGCGGAATATTTTCCCTGGTCCGGATCGCGGCTTCTGAGAGCAACGCGATCCCGGATTTTGGTCCAGTTCGCGTTACTCGGCGGCCATGGCCTGAGCGTCGTCGTTGGCCGCGAGAATCGACACGTAACAACGGCCGCCACGTTTGGTGGTGAACTTCACAGCGCCGGTCGCGGTGGCGAACAGGGTGTGGTCGCGGCCGAGGCCGACGTTTTCACCGGGGTGGAAGGTGGTGCCGCGCTGACGCACGAGGATGTTGCCGGCCAGAACCTGCTCGCCGCCGTACTTCTTCACGCCAAGGCGCTTGGAATGGGAGTCGCGACCGTTACGCGACGAACCACCGGATTTCTTGTGAGCCATCTTGCTGCTCCTCTTCCTTAGGTGCGCTGCTTGAGCGCGACCTTAACGTCTTGGCAGGCGCCGAACGGGGCGCCGATGAATGTCTTAGGCTTCGGCGCCTTCAGCCTTGGCGGCTTTCTTGGCGGGAGCCTTCTTGGCCTTGGGAGCCTCGGCTTCAACAGCCTCCACGCGCGGGGCGAGGCCACGGGCGCGAGCGTTGATTTCAGCCTTGGTCATCAGGTCGACCGTGCCGTCCCATTTGGCTTTCTCGCCGGCGCCTTCAATGCCGGTGATGCGCAGGACGGTTTCCATCTGACGATGACCGTTCGTGCGGCGATAGCCCTGACGACGGGTTTTCTTGAAGATCTTGATCTTCTCGCCCTTGCGGGTTTCGACCAGGGTTGCAGCAACCGCCGCACCGTCGATCAGCGGAGCGCCGACCGTCACACCCTTGTCGCCGCCCAGCATGAGGACTTCACCGAAATTGACGGCAGCGCCAGCGTCGCCGTCGAGTTTCTCGACAACAATCACATCGCCCGGTTGGACCCGGTACTGCTTTCCGCCGGTCTTGATCACCGCGTACATTTGGAAGCCTCAGCGTGAACGCAAAAAAGAATGCGCCCGTCAGGAAACCCTGCGGGCGAAGAGCGGCGACATATACGGAAGGGCGGGGCAGAGTCAACGTGCACGGGGCGAAAACCCTGTGCGAGCGCCGATTTCCCCCGACAGCCTAGCCCGACCCGCGAGCCTGTGTAATTGACGAACAACGTTTCGAGGGGCTTTCGCGTGAACCAGATTACTGACCGGCGCATCATCGCCGCGCGTCGTATCGTCGGCCACATCGCCGAGCATCTTAAAGCCGATCTTTCCTTGCGCCTGTGGAATGGCGAGGTCCTGCCGCTGGGTCCGGGCGCTCGCGACGACATCCAGATCGTGGTGACGCGGCCCAGCGCGGTCCGCCGCATCATCCTGAAGCCGGGCTTGATGACCCTGTTCGAGTTGATCGCCGTGGGCGACCTCAGGGTCGAGGGCGGCAGTCCCCTGGAGGCCGCGGACCGCTGGGACCACGGGCGCGCGGTGCATCTGAAGCGCGCAATCGATCGCTGGCTGGTGGCGCGCGAGGCTCTGCCCTTTCTGCTGGGGCGAGGAGATGGGGAGGTCGAATCGCTCCCGGCCTGGGACGCGACAGGGGACGACGGGGTCGGGCGGGATCGCAGCGGTCGGCGGGATCAGGACTTCATCCAGTTCCACTATGATGTCGGCAACGACTTCTACGGGCTCTTTCTGGATCCCGAGATGGTCTATTCCAGCGCCTACTTCACCCGTCATGACGTCACGCTGGAGGCGGCTCAGCAGGAGAAGCTGGACCGCATCTGTCGCAAGCTGCGACTGAAACCGGGGCAGCGCATGCTTGACGTGGGCTGCGGCTGGGGCGGTCTGTCCTGCTGGGCGGCCAGCAAGTACGGCGTCCATGTCCACGGCGTGACCCTGAGTCAGGCCCAGCTCGACTTCGCTCGCGCCAAGGTCGAGCGCATGGGATTGTCGGACAAGGTGACGCTGGAGCTCAAGGACTATCGCGAGGTCGACGCCGCCGGGGTCTATGACGCCATCGCCCAGGTGGAGATGTTCGAGCACGCCGGCTTCGCCAACCATGAGCGGCATTTCGAGCAGATGCGCCGCCTGTTGAAGCCGGGCGGCCTCTATTTCCATCAGGCGTCGGTGCGGCGCGGCGGCAAGGACAGGCTGCGCCCGACGCCGACGACCCGGGTCATCACCCGCTTCATCTTCCCTGGCGGCGAGCTGGACACCATCGGCATGACCGTCACCAACCTGGGGCGGCTCGGTTTCGAGACCCTGGACGTGGAGGATATGCGCGAGCATTTCGAGCTGTCGCTGCGGGAATGGACGCGGCGTCTGTATGAGCGTCGCGAGGCGGCCTATCGGCTGGCGGGCGAGGCGCGGACGCGGTTGTGGCTCGTCTATTTCGCCCTGTTCGCCAAAGGGTTCGAACGCGGCGCGGTGCAGGTCTATCAGACGGTGGCCCAGAAGCGCCGGGCCGGCCCCTCCGGCCTGCCGCTGGATCGGGCCAGCCTCTATCAATAGAGATAAAAGGGATCGACTGTTACAAAGTAACAGGATATAGCGGCCGGAATGTCGCCGCCCGATCTCCAGCAGCCCGTTCTGATTTCGCTTCTGGGCGGGGGATTCGTTGCGGCCTTCCTGCACGCCGCCCTGCCGACCCACTGGCTGCCCTTTGTCCTGGTGGGCCGGGCGCAGCGGTGGAGCCTGATGCGGGTCATGACGGTCGCGGTGACGGCAGGGCTGGCCCACATCGCCTCGACGGCTCTGGTCGGATCGCTGATCGTGGCGGCGGGTCTGGCGCTGAACGCCTGGATCGGCGGCCTCCTGCCCCACCTTTCGGCGGCCCTGCTCTTTATATTCGGCGCCTTCTATCTGGCGCGGGCCTCGCTGCAAAAGCCGGTCACGGCGACGGGGCCGGAGGCCGAGGTTCCCGAGCCCGCCGTGTCGGACCGCGCCGCCTTCTGGGGGCTGGTGCTGATGATGGCGGTGACGCCGGGCGAGGTGCTGCTGCCCATCTATCTGTCGTCGGCGACCGAGGGCGTCGCGGCCCTGGGCCTGCTGACCCTCAGCTTCGCGGCGGGGACGGTGCTGGGCATGACCTTGCTGTCCGCCCTGGCCAGCGCCGGATACTCCATCCTGCGGCTGGAGCGCTGGGCGCGCTATGAGGGCGCCATTCTGGGCGTGGCCCTGATCCTGATCGGCTTCTTGGTGATGACCCATCAGCACTGACGCGCCGATAGGTTATATATTTACATTCAATGACTTATGTTCGTTGTCGTTGACGCGGAGCGGCGGGCGGGCCTAGAGGGGTTGCATGGCGCACGATCACGCACACGACCACGATCATTCCCACGCGGGGCATTCCCACGCGGGCCACGACCATTCGGGGCATGACCATGGCCACGGCCATTCCCACGGCATCGGTGGGCATCATCATGGACCGGTGGACACGGGCGACTGGCGCTACGCCGTTGGTCTGATCGTCAACCTGGCCTTTGTGGTCTGCGAGTTCGGGGCCGGCGTCTGGGCCGATTCAGCGGCGCTGATGGCCGATGCGGGCCACAACCTGTCTGACGTTCTGGGGCTGGCCATGGCCGGGGGCGCGGCCTGGCTGGCGCGGCGCGCGGCGGGGCCCAAGCGGACCTACGGCTTTGGCAAGGCGACAGTGCTGGCGGCCCTGGGCAACGCCCTGCTGCTGATCTTCGCCTGTGGCGCCATTGCCTTTGAGGCCGTGCGGCGGCTGGCCGAGCCTGCGCCCGTCCAGTCCAGCGTCATCATGGTGGTGGCGGGCATCGGCTTCGTCATCAACCTGGGCACGGCCCTGATGTTCATGAAGGACCAGCACAAGGACCTGAACGTGCGCGGCGCCTATCTGCACATGATGGCCGACGCGGCGGTGTCGCTGGGCGTGGTCATCGCCGGGGCCGTCATCCTGATGACCGGATGGGCCGTGATCGACGCCCTGGTCAGCCTGGGCATCGTCGCCGTCATCCTGCTGGGGACCTGGGGCCTGCTGAAGGATTCGGTCAATCTGGCGCTCGACGCCGCCCCGAACGGGGTCGAGGTGGCCGAGGTCCGCGACGCCTTCCTGGCCCTGCCGGGCGTCAGCGCGGTGCACGACCTGCACATCTGGGGCCTGTCGACCACGGACACGGCCCTGACGGCGCATCTGGTCCATGACCGGCCCGACGCCGATGCCCTTTTGGGTGAGGCGCAGGCCGTGGCCCGCACCCGCTTTGGCGTCAGCCACACGACCTTCCAGTTGGAAAGCGGCGCCTTGCCCGACTGTCCGGCCTGCTGAGCTCACGCTTTCCTCCCCATGTCATGGGGAGGTGGCGCGGCGGCGAAGCCGACGTGACGGAGGGGGCGACTCCCCGTCAGCCGTCTCCGCCGCCCCCTCCACCACTTCGTGGTCCCCCTCCCCATGAAATGGGGAGGAAAGCGCGGCGCCCTTTTCTTTCTTCTCTTGAAGCTCCATCTAGCCGCCCATGACTCAGAAGACTCCCGTCACCGTCCTCACCGGCTACCTCGGCGCCGGCAAGACCACCCTGCTGAACCGCATCCTCACCGAGGATCACGGCAAGCGTTACGCCGTCATCGTCAACGAGTTCGGCGAGATCGGCATCGACAACGACCTGGTGGTCGGCGCCGACGAGGACGTGTTCGAGATGAACAACGGCTGCGTCTGCTGCACGGTGCGCGGCGACCTGATCCGCGTGGTTTCGGGCCTGATGAAGCGCCAGCGTCCGGGCAAGCCTGCCTTTGACGCCATCATCGTCGAGACCACGGGCCTGGCCGATCCCGGCCCGGTGGCCCAGACCTTCTTCGTCGATGAAGAGGTCAAGGCCAAGACCCAGCTGGACAGCGTGACGGCCCTGGTCGACGCCAAGCACGTCATGGCGCGTCTGGACGATTCCAAGGAAGCGCGCGAGCAGGTGGCGTTTGCCGACCGCATCATCCTGAACAAGGTCGATCTGGCGACGGACGAGGAACTGGCCGCCGTCGAGGCCCGCCTGCGCGCCCTCAATCCCCTGGCCCCCATCATCCGCGCCGAACGCGCCAATGTGCCGCTGGATCAGATCCTGGGCCTGCACGGCTTTGATCTGGAGCGCATTGTCGAGGTCCGCCCCGACTTCGTGAACCCGCCGCACGGCGCCGAGGGGCATGTCCACGACGCTGACTGCGGCCACGGGCATGATCACGATCACGACCACGTCCATGACGAGCACTGCGGCCATGACCACGATCATGGACACGATCACGATCATCACGACCACGGCCCGCGCGGCCACGCCCACAACGACGACATCAAGGGCATCTCGCTGACGCTGGATCGCCCGCTGAACGGCGCCAGGTTCACCGCCTGGCTGGACAAGCTGCTGGGCGAGCAGGGTCAGAACATCCTGCGCGCCAAGGGCATCATCGACGTGGACGGCGAGGACCGGCGTCTGGTCTTCCAGGCCGTGCACATGATCCTGGAAGGCGACCTGCAGAAGCCCTGGGGCGACAAGGAACGCCGCTGGAGCCGCGCCGTCTTCATCGGCCGCGATCTGAACGAAGCCGAATTGAAGGCCGGGTTCGAGGCCTGCGCGGCATGAACCCGCCCCCTCGCGCCCGGGTCGAGGCCAAGGTGATCTACGGCACGCCCGAGTTCGAGATCGTCAAGGGCGGCGACCACGTCGTCTGCGCCGTCTCGGGCGCGGTCATCCCGCTGGACATGCTCAACTACTGGAGCGTCGAGTTGCAGGAGGCCTACGCCTCGGGCGCGCTGATGACCCAGCGCTGGGTCGAGACGCATAAGTAAGATGTCGTTCTGAAACTGCCGTCATCCCCGCGAAGGCGGGGATCCAGACGTCAGGAGCCTATGCCGGTTCGCATTTCAGAGGCGCAACCTCTGCCCGTTCTTGCCGCCTGGGTCCCCGCCTTCGCGGGGATGACGGCTAGAGGGGGGGCTGGCCCGCCAGCCAGTCCGTCATCACCTTCGCCAGCGCCTCCGGCTGTTCCAGCGGGATCATGTGACCGCTGTCAGGGATATGAACCAGCGTCGAGCCGGCGATCCTCCGATACAGCTCTTCGGCCTCATCCGGCCCGCGCAGGCGGTCGGCGTCGGCGGCGATGATCAGGGTCGGCTGGGTGATCTTGTCCAGTCGGTCCAGGTCGCCGGCGCGGGCCATGGCCGACTGCCGATGGAAGACCTCGCCGCCGAGCCTCAGGCCCATGTCGCGGACGCGCGCGATCATGGCCTCGTCGGTCGCCAGATCGGGATGCAGCGATGAGACGATGGCCGGGCGGCTCAGGCCCTTGAAGGCCTTCGGTGCGGCCTTCAGGGCGGAGCGGCGCTGGCGGATCAGCTCTTCGGTATCGCCGCGCGCCGAGGTGGCGATCAGGATGAGGGCGCTGACCCGCTCCGGCGCGATCCGCGCCAGTTCGCGCGCCACATAGCCGCCCATGGAAAAGCCGACGGCGACGAAGGTGTCGGGCGCGTCGCTGAGGAGGGCGGCGGCCATGGTCTCGATGTCCTCGCCCCGGCTGAGGTCGGTCGCGACCAGAGGCCCGAACGGGGCCAGATCGTCCGCCATGGCGTCCCACAGGGTCGCGTCGGCCATGAAGCCGGGAATGAGCAGCAGGGTCATGGGCCGCTCTATAGGCCCGAAGCGCGACAGACGCGACGCGGGGCGCTATGAGGCGCGTCTGACTTTTTTTCCCTGCCTGCGAGCCGACATGACGACCTTCTCCTTCGACGCCCAGGTCACCGCCGCCCTGTTCGACAAGACGGGCGCGATCTTCGCCCTGGGCGACGGCTCGGTGCGGTTCGAGAACGGCGCCCGCAGCGAGGTCCATGACGGCGCCATCCTGTGCGCCGCCGTCCACCCCTCGGGCGAGGGCGTCGTCACCGGCGGCGACGACGGCAAGGTGGTGTGGAGCCGCGAGGGCGAGGCGGTGCTGCTGGCCACCGCCAAGGGGCAGTGGATCGATTCCATCGCCGCTTCGCCGGCTTCGGGCCTGATCGCCTTTTCCGCGGGGCGCACCCTGTCGGTGATCGATGTGAAGGACGTGACCTTCCGCCGCGACTTCCAGCACGAGCGCACCGTATCCGGCGTGGCCTTTGATCCCAAGGGGCGGCGCATCGCCACCGCCACCTATGGCGGGGCGGCCCTGTGGTACGCGCGCATCGAGCAGCAGCAGCCGGTCAAGCTGGCCTGGGCCGGGTCGCACCTGGCGGTGGCCTTCTCGCCCGACGGCGCCTTCGTCGTCACCTCGATGCAGGACGCGCAACTGCACGGCTGGCGGCTGAAGGATCAGAAGAACATGCGGATGGGCGGCTATCCGACCAAGGTGAAGAGCTTCGCCTTCATGGCCAAGGGGCAGCTGCTGGCGACCTCGGGCGCGCAGGGCGTGGTGCTGTGGCCCTTCATCGGCGCCAATGGCCCGATGGGGCGCGAGG
>RCUH01000173.1_pt1 | contig 93230 bp, 84 predicted proteins | sample 2166191 | NCBI WGS metagenome assembly RCUH01 (sample SAMN09932848, study PRJNA488358) | compost metagenome | feature: garden; material: soil; isolation source: compost soil in an enriched community after 214 h of incubation | place: Germany: Experimental Botanical Garden Goettingen | collected...
GACTAATGCAATATTATCTTTAAGGAAATAAGCAAATCTAAAATTAAATTGTGGCGTTGATAACTTACCTGGATTTACATAATCTAAACTCAAAGGTGATGGTCTGTCTTGCGCTGTTACATTTTGTAAAGTAAAATCATATCCATTCCCCTTGAATCTAATATCAGAATCGCTAAATCCAGCTCTGTTCCAACCCCAAAAAACGAACATTGTTCCTTTTTTAAGTTGAGATTTTACCTCAGAATTCTTTATGTGATTTCCTGAGATTCCAACAATTACTAAAGAGTCTTTTTGTTGCGCTGTTACAAAATTAAATCCAACAAAAAACACAAAAATCAATTCAAAGAACTTCTTCATTATAATATCTTCTTCTAAAATCTTCCTTCTTATTTGGCAACTGCCGGGATTGGGTCTGCATAATTTGCCAATCCATAATTTTGAGTCTGGCTCAACTCAGGGTTGTTAACGTGCCATTCAAACTCATCTCTGAAGTGTCTGATAGCAGCAGCAACCGGCCAGGCAGCAGCGTCTCCCAAAGGACAAATAGTATTACCCTCGATTTTTCTCTGGATGTCCCAAAGCAAATCGATGTCTGCCATTTTACCTTCTCCTTTTTCTATTTTTTTCAAGATTTTGTACATCCAACCCGTTCCTTCACGGCAAGGTGTACATTGTCCACAACTCTCGTGGTTGTAGAATCTTGCTAATGTCATCGTATGATTTACCACACACTGGTCTTCGTCCAAGACAATAAATCCACCTGAACCCATCATTGTTCCGGTAGCAAAACCACCGTCAGCAAGGGATTCGTAATTCATATATCTTGGTTCACCGTTGATGGTTTTCAGTAATAAATTTGCCGGGACAATTGGAACAGAACTTCCACCAGGAATACAAGCTTTCAACTTTTTACCATTCGGAATTCCGCCACAATATTCATCGGAATAAATAAATTCTTCAACCGTAATGGTCATATCAATTTCGTAAACGCCTGGTTTGTTAATGTTTCCACAAGCAGAAATTAATTTGGTTCCAGTTGACCTTCCAACACCAATTTTTGCATATTCAGCACCTGAGATTTCTATAATTGGAACAACAGCAGCAATGGTTTCAACATTGTTTACAACCGTTGGTCTTTCCCAAAGTCCTTTGATAGCTGGGAAAGGTGGTTTAAGTCTTGGGTTTCCTCTTTTACCTTCAAGAGATTCCAGTAACGCCGTTTCTTCTCCACAAATGTAAGCTCCGGCACCTCTCTGAACATAGATTTCGCAATCGAAACCAGTTCCTAAGATGTTTTTTCCAAGAAATCCAGCAGCCTTAGCTTCTTCGATGGCTTCTTCCAAAATATCCGGAATCCAAGAATATTCTCCTCTTATATAGATGTAAGAAACATTGGAACCTAAGGTAAATGAAGAAATCAACATTCCTTCAATCAAAAGATGCGGAAGAAACTCCATCAAATATCTGTCTTTGAAAGTTCCTGGCTCAGACTCGTCGGCATTTACGACCAAGTGTCTTGGAACGCCTTCCGGTTTTGCAAGGAAACTCCACTTCATTCCAGTAGGGAAACCAGCGCCACCACGACCACGAAGTCCGGAAGTTTTCACTTCTTCAAGAACTTCATCGGTAGTCATTTTCAGAGCTTTCTCTGCTGCTTCGTAACCACCATTTTTACGGTAAGTTTCGAAGTAACGGATTCCCTCAATGTGTGCGTTTTTAAGTAAAAGTTTTTTACTCATTATATTTATAAGCTTATAGCAATTGGCTTTTGGCTTTTTGCTTTATTATTTATCTAAATTAATTCTTAACCTAAATCGATGGCGCCTTGTCTGCAAAGGTCAATGATTTCGTCAACTTTTTCGATGGTCAAATGTTCGTGGTAGAATTTACCCAATTGCATCATCGGTGCATAACCGCAAGCGCCAAGACATTCTCCAGGTTTTAGGGTGAAAAGTCCGTCTGCTGTAGTTTCACCATCTTTAATATTCAATTTGGTTCTGATGTGGTCGAGAATATTATCACTTCCGTTCAGCATACAAGGTCCAGTTCTGCAAACTTCCAAAACATATTTTCCAACCGGCTTCATATTGAACATTGTATAGAAAGTAGCAACTTCATATACTTCAATTGGCGTGATGCTCAATATTTCAGCAACATAATCCATCACTGGAACAGCCAGCCAACCATCAAATTCTTTCTGTGCAATGTGCAAGACAGGAATCAGTGCAGATTTTTGTCTACCTTCCGGATATCTTGCCATAATTTTATGAACCTGCGCTAAGCTTTCAGGTTTAAAAGCAATTGTTTCGCTCATATTTAAAAGATTTTAGATTTTAGATTTTAGATTTTAGATGAAAATCGTGGTTCTAAAAATCTCATCAATTTTGATATTAATTTATATTTAAAGAGTTTAGATTAACTTAAAATTTATAATCCAAAATCTATAATTTCATTTATGCGTCTAATTCTCCCGCAATGATATTCATACTACACATCGTCACAATCGCGTCAGATATTACAGCACCCGTAATCATTTCCGGATAAGCTTGGTAATAAATGAAACAAGGTCTTCTGAAGTGCAATCTGTAAGGCGTTCTTCCGCCATCGCTCACTAGATAGAATCCTAGTTCTCCATTTCCACCTTCTACAGCGTGGTAAACTTCGCCTTTAGGAACATCTGTTTCTCCCATTACGATTTTGAAATGATAAATCAAGGCTTCCATTTTGCTATAAACATCTGCCTTCTCCGGTAGATAGAAATCCGGAACATCCGCGTGGAATGGCCCTTCTGGAAGATTGTCGTAAGCTTGGTTGATGATTTTCAAAGATTCCCAAATCTCCTGCTGACGAACCATAAAACGGTCGTAAGTATCACCCGCAGTTCCAACTGGAATGATGAAATCGAAATCCTCGTAAGAAGAATAAGGTTGCGCAACTCTCACGTCATAATCTACGCCAGCTGCACGAAGGTTCGGACCAGTGAAACCATAGCTCAAAGCTCTTTCAGCAGAAATTGGTCCTGCGCCAATGGTTCTGTCCATAAAGATTCGGTTTCTTTCTAACAATTGACCGAATTCTGCAAATCTTGCTGGGAAAGTTTTCAAGAAGTCTTTCAACAACTCGTGGAACTTTGGTGTAAAATCTCTTTCGAAACCGCCGATTCTTCCCATATTGGTTGTCATCCTTGCACCGCAAACCTGCTCGTACATATCGTAGATACGCTCTCTTTCGATGAACATATAAGTCAGTCCTGTGATTGCGCCGGCATCCATTCCGGTTACACCGTTACAAATCAAGTGGTCACCAATTCTCGCCAACTCCATCAAAATCACACGCATATAATCTACACGTTTTGGAACTTTAATCCCAATCAATTTTTCAACTGTCATATGCCAACCCAAATTATTGATTGGGGCAGAACAGTAGTTCATTCTATCGGTAAGCGTGGTGATTTGAGCAAAGTTTCTTCTTTCAGAGATTTTTTCAAATGCTCTGTGAATATAACCTACAGTTTGCTCAGAGTGGAGAATCCTTTCTCCGTCCATTGTAAGAACGTTCTGGAAAATCCCGTGAGTTGCAGGGTGCGTAGGCCCAAGATTCAGGGTGTATAATTGCCCGTCGATTTGTTCCTTGCTGTCGTATTGGTTAAGTATATTAGATAATGAGTTATCTTTCATATTCTTTATAATTGATAATTGATAGGTGATAATCGATAATCATTTATCTATCATCATTTATCATTTATATTAATTTTATCTTCCGAACATACTATCGTTCTTGTCTGTTCTGGTTCCATCTTCCAGACGATATTCTTTCAACATTGGATGGTAACCGAGGTCTTCCATATTAAGGATAGGTCTTAAGTCTGGGTGTCCTTTGAATTTAATTCCATAGAAATCAAAAGTTTCTCTTTCCATCCAGTTTGCACCTGCGTATAATTCTGTCAAAGAATCAATTTCAACATTTTCTCTTGTCATAAATGCTTTAAGACGTATTCTGAAATTGGTCATCATATTATGCAAGTGATAAACAACGCCGATTTCTTTCTCAGGTGTTTCAGGATAATGAATCCCGCAAACGTCCGTCAAAAAATTAATTTCTAAACTTGAATCTTTCAAATAATGAATCACTTTTTTGATATCATCTTTTTTGATTTCAACCGTCAGCATCCCATAAGGTTCTGAACTTGAAATCACAGACTCAGGAAATTCTCTCGTGATAGCTTCTAATACAAATTCGTTCGTCATCTTCCTTAGTTACTAATATTGTAAGAATCCAATAAATGCTGATATTCCGGCATATCTCTTCTTCTGATGCTTTCGCTTTCTGCCAAAGCCTGCACTTGCATTACACCTTCGATAATTTGTTCTGGTCTTGGTGGACATCCTGGAACATAAACGTCAACAGGAATGATTTTATCAATACCTTGAAGAACCGAATAAGTATCAAAAATACCACCACTGGAAGCACAAGCACCAACAGCAACGACCCATTTTGGCTCAGCCATTTGGGTATAAACTTCTTTCAAAACCGGACCTAATTTTTTAGAAATAGTTCCGCAAACCATCAACATATCTGCCTGTCTTGGAGAGAAAGAGTTTCTTTCCATTCCAAATCTTGAAGCATCAAATGTTGGATTCAATGTCGCCATAAATTCTATTCCACAGCAAGAAGTTGCAAAGGGTAATGGCCAAAGTGAAAACTTTCTTGCCATTCCAATTACATTACTTAGATTGGTTGCAAAAAATCCTTCTCCTTCAAATCCTGGAGGAGCGGGCGCATCTGTTATAATTACTGGTTTATTATCTGACATTTTTTCTAGATTTTAAATTTTAGATTTTAATTGATTCAATTTTAAATCCAAAACGTAATTAATTTAATTTATTTGTCCCAATCCAAAGCGCCTCTTTTCCAAACGTAGAAAAAAGCGACAAAGAAAATTGCAACAAATGTAAGTACGGCAACAAAGCCTTCCATTCCAAATTCTCTAAAGTTAACTGCATAAGGATAGAAGAATACAATCTCGATATCGAACAATACGAACAAAACTGCAGTCAAGAAATATTTGATGGAAAATGGTGTTCTGGCATTACCTTCACTTGGAATTCCACATTCCCAGCTTTGGTTCTTTACAGAATTCCCTTTCTTCTGTTTTGGTCCCAAATAATGAGCTCCCAACAAAGAAATAAGTACGAATCCAAGACCGACTCCAGCCTGGATAAGTATAGGAATATAATTTTCGGGTAAATTCATAAGATATAAATTAAACAGTGCAAAAATACTAAATAAAGATTTAATATATTAAATTATCGGCCTAACCTGGACAAGAGAAAAGTCTGTTTTGGTAAATTTAGAACAGTTATAAATAAGAGTTTATTTGTCTTTTTTCCCAATCCTCTTCAGTACGAGATAGGCGATGTAAGCAATGTAAAGAAACAACACGCTGGCAAACAATATGTTGATAATGGCGTCTGTTCTCTCATCTTTCACGGGTTTGTAAAAGTTGTAAGCGACAAACAAAATGATGAGTCCACCGTAAAAGTATAATTGCTTTTTCACTTAAGTTTTGATTTTAAAGATTTAAAAATACAATTCACTATTTGTATTTTGTTAAACGACTGTTTAATTAATCATTTATTAACTATCATTTACTACTTATCTATTGAGAGAGAATAAGTTCTTCTGCTTTTGTGATGCACAGGATGATAATCTTGCCAAAGTACCTGCACGTTTTTGTTCTCTTCCAATTCTGGATTGGTCTCCAGATATTTGATGCCCTTATTTTTCAGATTCATTTGGATTGATTTGAAAATCATAGACGTCACGCCTCTTCTCTGATATTCCGGATGAATTCCAATCAGATAAAAATTAGCGCGCTCATTTTTCTTTCCAGCTTGTAAAAAATGCCACCAGCCGAATGGGAAAAGTTTTCCTTTAGATTTCTGCAACGCTTTGGAATAAGAAGGCATTGTAATCGCAAACGCAACCAACTGATTATTCTCGTCAGCCACGCAAGTGATGTAATCTTTGTCTATAAAACCAAAATATTTTTCTTTGTAAGTTTTGATCTGCTCATCAGAAATCGGAGTGTAAGTGGAAAGTGATTTGTAGGTCTCGTCCAGCAATTTGAACATCGATTCTACATAAGGCAGAATTTCTTTTTTATGATTGAATTTTAAAGTTTTCAATTTATATTTCTGAGCAATCAAAGAACTGAATTTCTCTACTTTTTCAGGCAGGATTTCAGGGAATTGCAACTCAAATTCTACCCATTCTTTTTCCTTAACCAAACCGAGGTTTTCCAGATGTTTTGGGTAATATTCGTTGTTGTAAAGTCCAATCATTGTTGCTAATTTATCAAATCCGAAAGTCAACATTCCAGCTTTGTCTAAGTTTGTGAATCCCATCGGACCTTCAATCTTGTCAATTTGATTTTCCTTCGCGAATTTGATGGCTTCATCTATCAAAGCTTTGGAAACATCAGCGTCATCAACAAAATCCAACCAGCCAAATCTTACCTTTTTGATGCCAAGTTCTTTCTCTTCTTTTCTATTAATCAAAACCGCAATTCTACCCACGATTTTACCATTTTTAAAAGCTAAAAACTGTTTCGCTTCTGAATAATTGAGTGCTGGATTTTCTTTTGGATTCCAAATATTTTTTTCTTCATTAATGAGAGGCGGAACGTAATTTGGGTTGTCTTGGTACAGATTCATCGGGAATTTGATAAAGTCCATCAATTCTTTTTCCGTCACAACTTGTTTTATATCGATATTTCCCATATTCTTGTTTTATAGATAAGACAAAGATAGTTTTTAAGGCAAAAAAAGCAAATCTTTGGCATCATTTTTACATCAAAAGATGTGATTTATTTAATTTAAATTCAAAAATATTTTCAAAATAAAATGAGTGGTTACTATTTAATTATCGGGATTTCTATGTTGTTCAGCTGGATTGTCTCTTCCAGACTGAAATCCAAATTCGAACATTACTCCAAAGTTCAGCTTAGAAATGGGCTTTCGGGAAAAGAAATAGCCGAAAAAATGTTGAGAGATAATGGGATTAATGACGTTCAGGTTGTATCTGTTCCAGGACAATTGACCGATCACTACAATCCGGAAACAAAAACTGTCAATCTGTCAGAAGCGGTTTATATGCAAAGAAATGCGGCGGCGGCGGCGGTTGCAGCTCACGAATGTGGACACGCAGTGCAACACGCAGTTGGCTACTCTATGTTGCAATTGAGATCTAAAATGGTCCCGATTGTCAACATCAGTTCCAACCTTCTTCAATTCGTTTTGATGGGTGGAATTGTAGTGATGGCAATGAGCGGTAGTAAAACGATTCTTGCGGTTGGTGTTGTATTGTTTGCGATTACTACGTTATTCGCATTTATCACATTGCCAGTTGAATATGACGCGAGCAATCGCGCTTTGAAATGGTTGGAAACTACAGGAACTGTTTCTCGTGAAGAATATGCAGGCGCAGAAGATTCGCTGAAATGGGCGGCGAGAACTTATGTTGTTGCAGCTTTAGGTTCTCTGGCTCAGCTAATGTATTTCGCATCGCTATTGATGGGCAGTCGAAGGTAAAAGTTATATAAAATTAAATTCCAAAAGCATCTCTGATAATTCTTCTGAGATGCTTTCTTTTTTTGAGGTTTTGATGTTCGCGATGATGGTGCAAATATCTTCTGCCTCGAAGGAAAGAATCTTTCCATCATATTTATTCAGTAAAGTGAAAATCAGGTTTTGCTGAGAGAATTTGAATTTCAATTCGATTTGGGATTCTAATTCTTTTGTGATGATATTGGTGTGTTCCAATGTGTATTTCGCAGATTCTTTGTAGGCTTTCACCAATCCGCCAACGCCCAATTTTGTTCCGCCATAATATCGGATAACCACAACCAAAACATTGGTTATTTGATGAGCTAACAGCTGATTGTGAATCGGTAATCCAGCACTTCCGGAAGGTTCACCATCGTCGTTTGCGCGATAATTCTCACCATTAATTCCTAATCGGTAAGCGTAACAATGGTGCGTCGCTTTTGGGTGGATCTCCTGAAGTTTGCTCAGCCTTGATTTGATATCAGATTCAGAATTGACGGGATAAGCAAAACCAATGAACTTGCTTCCTTTTTCTTTCAAAAGAATCTCTTCTATTTCCTTGTCGATGGTTTGGAATTCAAACATTTTTCAAAAATAGAAATTCTATCATAAAAATTAGACTGTCAAATCATAAAAACGCTTTTCGTTGTTTATAATTCAGATTTACAATCGATTAATTATAAGAGTCTTAAAAAATCACAAAATAAAAATTCCAACTATTAAATTTTATGTAATTTTGCATACTAAATTTTATTCAAATCAATGCCTAATACATTAATCATTGGATCCGGATGTTACATTCCGGAAAACGTAATAGAGGGTTCCCATTTCAAGGATTCTATTTTCTATGATGATAATAATCAACTGATTGAGAAGCCGACCGACGAGATTATTCAGAAGTTTGTGGATATTACAGAGATAGAAAGAAGAAGATATTTGAGTCCGCAAGATTTCAATTCAGATCTTGGGCTTAGAGCGTCTTTGGAAGCTATTGAGGATGCTGGCATTGACAAAGAAGAGATAGATTACATCATCTATGCGACCAATTTTGGTGAAGTAGATATGGATGGGATTCCTAATTTTATGCCTTCATTATCAGCAAGATTGAAGAACAAATTGAATATCAAAAATAGATCTTGCATCAATTATGATATGATCTTCGGATGTCCGGGTTGGGTAGAATCGTTGATTCTTGCAGATACATTGATCAAATCCAAAAAAGCGACGACTATTTTGGTTGTTGGTGGCGAAACGCTAAGCCGTGTTACTGATGAGTTTGACAGAAACAAAATGATTTTCGCAGATGGAGCAGGAGCTGTAGTAGTAAGAGCAACAGAAGATTCTACAGTTGGCGTTTTGGCAGATAGTACACTTTGCGACAATGGCGAAGAACTTAATTATCTTGCTAATGGACCAAGTTTGAACCTTGAATCCAAAGAACCAAGACAATACATCCAAATGAAAGGCCGTAAGATTTACGAATATGCCTTGAAAAACGTTCCGGATGCCATCAAAGCAACGATAGAAAAAGCTGGTCTTGATATTTCTGATATCAGCAAAATATTAATCCACCAAGCCAATGCAAAAATGGATTATGCGATGATCGGCAGACTTTTCAAATTGTATGGGCAAAAAGATTACGATCACGCAATTTCGCCGATGACTATTCAGGAATTTGGAAATTCTTCTGTGGCAACGGTCCCAACTTTGTTTGATTTGATCAGAAAAGGAAAAATGGAAGGTCAGGAATTCACGCCAGGTTCGCACATTCTTTTTACGTCTGTTGGCGCAGGAATGAACATCAACTGTGTGATCTACAAATTCCCAGAAGGAAAAATTTAAAGTAAAACAAGATTTTAAACGTCAATAACACAAAAGGAATGAATGATTTGTTCCTTTTGTTTTTTTTTATGAAAGTATGCAGAAAAATATTTTAATTCTTTTAGCGGTGTTTTTGGTTTTGGAAGTTTATGTCTATCAAGCTTTTAAAACTTTGTATTCCAATCAAAATGCGAAATTTGTCTATTGGATTCCAACGGTTCTGATTTATGGATTTCTAATCTATTCCGTGGTGACTTTTAATAGAGCTTCTCACGAGTATCTCAGATTTCAAATCGTGTTTTCGGCTGTTTTGATTTTTGTTTTGCCAAAGATTTTGGTTGCTATTTTCCTTTTGGTTGAGGATGCTTTTAGACTGCTTAATTTCGGTTATAATTACGTAGCTACAGAAAACCACAACTATCCATCCAGACGCAAGTTTGTGAGCTTGGTTGGGCTTGGTTCAGCGGCGTTATTGTCCGGAATCGTCGTAGATGGGATTATCTTTGGAAAATACCGTCACAGAGCGAGAATTGTTAGATTAAAATTAAAAAACCTACCAGCAAGTTTCAAAGGTTATAAGATTGTTCAGATTTCTGATGTGCACAGCGGAAGTTTCCAAAATCCAAAAAAATTGCAACACGCTATTGATTTGATTAATGAGCAAAATGCTGATTTGGTGCTATTTACAGGCGATATGGTGAATAATTATGCTGATGAGTTTGTTCCATTTATCGATTTGTTTTCGCAAATCAAAAGTCGTGATGGGAAGTTTTCTGTCTTAGGAAATCACGATTACGGTGATTACGGCGATTGGAAAACCAAAGAAGAAAAAGCGCAAAATATTCCACAATTAATTGAATATCAAAAGAAAGCAGGCTTCGAAATGCTAAGAAATGAAAATCGAATCATTGAAAAGAATGGCGAAAAACTTTATATTCTTGGCGTAGAAAACTGGGGAATTGCACCGTTTCCACAATTTGGAGACTTGGACAAAGCCAGTCGAGATGTGCCTGCAGATGCTGTAAAAATCCTGATGTCGCACGATCCTTCTCATTTTGATGCCGTAGTTCAGAAACATCCTAAAAACATTCAGCTTACGATTTCCGGCCACACACACGGAATGCAGTTTGGGATTGACCTTAAGAATTACCGTTGGTCACCTGTGAAATTCAAATATAAAAAATGGGCAGATTTGTATCAAGTTGAGGACAAATATCTCTATGTCAATCGAGGTTTCGGTGTGATTGGCTATCCTGGAAGAGTAGGTGTTTTCCCTGAGATTACCGTTTTCGAATTGAGTTAAGAATAGAATTATAAAAATGAAAAACCAATAGTGCAAACTATTGGTTTTTTTTGTTAAATCGAGTTGTTAGTACTTTTTAAAACAAGTAATCTTTCACTCTCGAAACCGCAATTTCCTGCTCATCAATAAACTGAAATAAGTCTTCCAACCGATCTTCAAAACGTCTTCCGAGATTCATCTTTTTATAAAAAGGCAAATCGAATGGCAGATTTTCTTTCTCATAAATCTGCCAAGCATTGGCGTAAATCATCACGTACTCTTCCCGCTTCAAACTTTCCAAAAGCATATTCTCATAATACTTCATTGGCGTCATTTGAAGCACGTAATCGTTGAAAGGCAATTGCGAATAAGGCGACTGACTTTCGGGCACAATTGTCAACTCATTTTCGGTATAGATTTCTGTCTTTTCAGTCAGTTTTCGCCATAGGAAATTGATGGTAGATTCTTCGATATTTGAGACATAAAAGAACTCCATTTTCTTGATGTCGGAGTAGGGGAGACGATGCGATTTTTGTCTCATTCCTCGGATTGGTTTCTCTAAAATTTCTTCAAGATTTTGCTTTGTTTTTGTAATCGTTTCTATATCTGAATTGACATTATAAAGCGCAATTTCGTGACCTGAAAGTGAGATGGTTTTTAGCAATTTTTGTACGCGGTTTGTAATGGGAACTTCCACGAAAAATGTAGCCATAAATCCGTGCAGTTCCAGCAAAAGCAAAATGATTTTAGTATTTTTTTCGATAGACAATATCAATTCATCATCAAAATAATTATTCTTGATTTTAGTATTATTTTCTGGAATCGATATGTTGAATGTTAATAAAATCACTTAAAGTAGAATTTAGATTTTTATTTTAAATATTTAAAAATCAGATGTTAAAATTTATTTAACTTAAACTGATGCTTTCAATTTTATTCTTTTGCTAATTTCTTTTTCAAATTATTTATCATATCTATCGACATTGATGAAATATCGAACTTGTAATCCAATCCCCAATCACTTTTTGCAGAAGAATCATCAATGCTGGCTGGCCAAGAATCTGCAATCTCTTGACGGAAATCTGGCTCATATTTTATCTCGAAATTTGGAATCGTTTTTTTGATTTCATCCGCCAATTCTTTCGGTGTAAATCTCATCCCGCCAAGATTGTAAGAATAGCGAATTTTCACCTGCTCTTTTGGCGCTGTCATCAGCTTGATTGTCGCATCAATTGCATCGTCCATATACAGCATTGGCATCGCCGTATCTTCCTTGATGAAACTCGTATATTTTCCATTTTCCACAGCCTCGTAAAAAATCTCAACGGCATAATCTGTAGTGCCTCCACCTGCCGGCGCTTTCCAAGAAATCAGACCAGGATAACGGATACTTCTGATGTCAACATCATACTTTTCGAAGTAATATTCGCACCATTTTTCACCTGCCATTTTTGAAATTCCGTAAACAGTTGTCGGATTGAGAACCACTTCTTGTCCCACATTTTCTTTCGGAATTCCTTTTCCAAACACCGCGATAGAACTTGGCCAGAATATCTTTTTAAGCGTTCCTGCCTTAGCCAATTCGCAAAGATGTATCAATGGGTCAAGATTCAGTTTCCAAGCGAAAAGGGGCTGTTTTTCGGATGTTCCGGAAAGTAACGACGCCAAATGATAAACTGTGGTGATGTTGTGTTCCTTAATTACGTCTGTAACCGCTTGAAAATTAGTCACATCAAGTCTTTCGTAATAGCCGGCTTCCGTGATGCCTTCTTTCCATTTGTCAAGTCCGGAAGCGATGACGTTTTCTTTGCCGTAGATTTCCGACAATCTTACCGTCAGTTCCGTTCCGATTTGTCCAAGTGCGCCAGTGATTAGGATTTTTTCTTTAGGTGTTTCCATTTTTATTTTTATTGATTCGCAAATCTAATTAATTTAAATATTTGGCTAAAATTTTTCAACTTTATGATGAAAAATAATTTGACCTCACGGACTCATAATTTTGAAAGGAGATTTAGATTTTATTTTAAATCGAATTATGATGTGTCGATATGTTTTTTTTAATATTTTAGAATGCTGTAATCCTTTACAATTTCAGTTCCAAATCTCATTAATCAAATCTTTATGAAAACGAATCCAATTATCAATATCGATGAGCTTCTTCAAATTTCAAACCACTCAAATCTCAGGATTTTTGATGTGAGAACTGGTCCAAACGCTAAAGAAGATTATCAGAAAAAACATTTGAAGAACGCCGTTTTTGTGGATTTGAATACAGATTTAGCAGAAATTAATGACCCGAAAAACGGCGGAAGACATCCACTTCCCACGTTTTCAAATTTCATTAAAACCTTAGGAAAGTTAGGAATTGACAAAGATTCGGAAGTTGTAATTTATGATGATAAAAACGGCGCAAATGCCGGCGCAAGATTTTGGTGGATGCTGAAAGCAGTTGGTCACAAAAGTGAATGCGTCTTGAATGGAGGCTTACAATTTGCTGAAAATCAAAATTATCCGTTAAATTCTGGCAATGAAACTTATCCCGAAACGGAATATATTTATGATTTTAATGATTGGCAATTACCGCAAGTTTGGATTGATGATGTAAAATCGGCAACCGAAAATTCAGATCATTTGATTGTTGATGTTCGTGAAGCTCAACGTTATCAGGGAATTACGGAGCCAATCGATTTGGTAGCTGGACATATTCAAAACGCTGAAAATTTCCCTTTTTCTGACAATTTAGATGAAGACGGATTGTTCAAATCGCCTGAAACTCTGAAAGAAAAATACACGGAATTTTTCAAAAACAAAGATTCAAAGCAAATCATTTTCCATTGCGGAAGTGGCGTAACGGCTTGTCATTCTTTGTTAGCTTTGGATTATGCTGGTTTCGAAATCCCCAATTTGTATGTGGGAAGTTGGAGCGAATGGAGTAGGAATTGAGTTTGAGAGTTTGAGAGTAGGAGAGTTTTGTATTTCTCGCTGATTTTGCAGATTCAGCAGATGATTGCGCAAGGTAAATCTGCAAAATTCGCACAATCTGCGAGACGATTTTATCAATACAAATTTCAAAAAAAAATCTTTTACACTTTTTATCGGCAATTATTTTTATTTCGACTTGTTAATTTGGAGTATATTTGCCGATAAAGGCAAGTTTTAAAATGAAATATATTTCAGTAAGTGAGTTTTCCAAAAAGTTTAATATTCCAGAGAGAACGGTCAGGAACTATTGTGCTAATGGCAAAATAAAAAACGCTTTTCTAACTGGCAAAACTTGGAATATCCCAGAAGATGCAAAAGTTCCGGAGAAAAAAACTCAGAAAAAATTTAGTAATAATTCTTTGCTCAATCAACTCAAAGAGCAGAAAGATATGAAACTGAAAGGTGGGATTTATCACAGAACTCAGATTGATTTGACCTACAATTCCAACCGTATCGAAGGAAGCAAACTGACTCAGGAACAGACCCGCTTTATTTTTGAAACCAACACCATTGGCGTGACCAATGAAAGTGTAAATGTTGATGACATTATTGAAACAAACAATCACTTCCGATGTATTGATTTGATTATTGAAAAAGCAAAGTTCAAACTTTCCGAATCATTCATCAAGGAATTGCATTTTTTGCTAAAGTCAGGGACTTCGGACAGTGCAAAAGATTGGTTCAAGGTTGGAGAATATAAAAAATTCCCGAATGAAGTTGGTGGCAATGAAACTTGTCCGCCTAAAGATGTTGCAATGCGAATGAAAAAATTGCTCATTAATTATCACCAAAAAGAACAAAAAACCATCGAAGATATTATCGATTTTCATCAAAAGTTTGAAGTCATTCATCCGTTTCAGGATGGAAATGGGAGAGTAGGAAGGTTGATAATGTTCAAAGAATGTCTTGCCAATAATATTGTTCCTTTTATTATCGATGATGATTTGAAATTGTTTTATTATCGAGGTTTGCAAGAATGGAATAATGTGAAGGAATATCTCATGGATACGTGCCTTTCTGCACAAGATAACTACAAAATCATTCTAAAATATTTTGAAATCGACTTTCGATAAACTCTCAAACCCTACAATTCTCAAACTCTCCAACTTAAAAACTCGCCCGAATCTGCATACTTCCAATGTGAATCGTTCTTTCGCCGGAATTTCTGCCTTCATAATTCACGTTTAATTGAATGAAAGAATTGATGGATTGCTGTATGAATAAAGACCAAACTTGATTTTTCCCAACCTTCAAACCTTCCAACATTTGATTGCCGACGATACTGAAATTATTACCAGTGAAATCATTATTAATGAAAGAGAAATTCGCTCGCACAGACGTTTTTACCTTTTCCCATTGAAGAGTTCCGGAGATTTCGTAAGTTTTTAACAACTCTTCACCATCCGTTCTTTTCTTTTGACGAAGTGCACCGAAAAGCTCTGTCTGCAAGCTTTCGGAGAGTTTGTAAGTCGCTTTTGGCTTCGTTTCCCAGTTTTGAAGAAGATAGTTTCGGGAGTCGTAAACCTGCGAACTATTCGAAATATTATGGTAAGAATTTTCCCAATCTGTGCGAAATGTTTTCGTGAAGGAGTAACCGACATTTAAGTAATGTGAATTTTGGCTGTGCGCTTCATTGCTGAAATTAGCATTGATGAGATTGTCATTGTCGGTGTATCGATAACTCCCATTCCAACCGGATTTGTCGCTGGAATTAAATAAAGCGGAAGCCAAAATATTCTGCGTTCTCAACAATTGATCAGACTGTTTTTCAAACGGATTCCAAACTAAAACTTGGTCGTTTTTAAGATAAGAATTCTGTGAAAGCAACGATAGATTGAAATTCCAACGTTTCAAAAATTCATTTTGAGAACTGATAATGACGGATGGATTCACGAACAAAGCCAATTGCAATTTGTTTTTGTTTGATGCCAGGTAATTCACGCTGTTCGTGTAAACCCTAATGTATTGTGCTAAATCTGCATATTCCGCAATTTCAAACTCGTCGATTTGCTGAACGCCGTCGTTGTTGTAATCTGTCCATTTGTAAACGCCTTGCCCGTCGGTGACTTTGATGTACTGGAATTCCCTTTGCGCTTCCTGACCATTCCCCAATTCGTAGAAAAACTGCAGTCGCATCCCGTTTTTGAAAAGCTGTTGATTGTACAAAATATTCCCAACCACAAAGTCTTGATTCTGGTTATTTGCCAAACTTTGATTCTCGTAAAAGAACTTTCTGTAATGAACCAAAGTCGATAATTGCGTGGTTTCGGTTTTAATGATTTGGCTTTCCGCCATTATCCCGAGAATGTTGTTCATCTTCTGCAAACGGTTGTCCTGAACGGAATCGTTGCTTCGATAATAGAGTTTTGTCAATAGTTTGGTTCTCGTAGAATCGGCGATTTTTTTCTGAACGAATAATTCCTTCCAGCTAAAACTCGTCACATCCAGATTTTGTGTCAAGTTGTACTTTTTCTCGTTGTGTTCCATCGAACCACCCAACATCCAGCTTCCTTTTTTTTCTGCCAATTCAGTAGAAACTGCACCGCGAATGAAGGTTGTATTGAGGTCAGTCGATTTGGTGTCAAGATAAGAAACTGACGCCAGGTTTTCGAACTTTCCGATTTTCCAAAGTGCATCGAGGTCGTTTTTGATTCCTTTGTAAGTGTCGCTTTCTTCGAGGTAATTTAGTTTATAATTGATTTTCGAAGTTTTATTAAAATCATTAAGAAAAGAGAAAATGAAACGGTTTTGTGTGATTTGGTTGAACTCATTAGTTAAATTGAAATCCCTCCAAAAATCAACATTATTAATACGATCCAAAATATGAAAGTTCTTTTGAATCACTTGATATTCCAACATCGGCGTTCCGGTCCAAGTGTTTTTTCGGAACGTTTTGTTGGCATAAATCCTTGTCGCATAACCGATATTTTGTTCATTATCTCTTGACGAAAACATATTGAGGTCGTAATTGCTCAGAGAAACATCGGTTCCAATCACGCCTTCATTCAACGCATATTCCACATTGGCAGAATAAACTTGGGATTTTTCCGGCGCCGGCAATTTTCGAACGGCCAAATAATCGCCCAATCCGGTTCCAACATATTGAAAAACCCGACCGTTATTTGTGCTTTGTTGCAGTTGATAATCGCCTTTTCCACTTCCAAAATAAGTGAAAGCGACTTGGTAAAGCGTTTGCGTTTGGTCGGTAGAAAATTCGTAATAGAAAGAATTGCCCGAGAAAATTCTCTTGTATAAGATTTTGTTGACGTCATATTCTGTTTCTACACCGGACTGAGAATACATCAAATTCGGGTCGTTTCCTGCATTTACCAATTGTTGTTGGTCTTCTTCGCTTAGGTTGAGAGAAAGTGGTGCGTTTTTGTTATCATTTTCCATAAACCAACTGAAACTTGCTCTCAGTTTTTCACGTTGATGTTTGATGTTTCCAGTCACGAGAAATCTGGTGTAATTTCGGTTCGTGTAATTATAAGAAACGTTGATGAAATTCTGTTTGTAAATCGGTCGGAAACTTGTGAATGTAATTTCGCCAGTATTATAATTAATGATGTAATCCTGATTTTCGCCACGTTTCATTAATATTCCATCAATGAAAACCTGTTCCGAACCTGAGATAATTGTAATGAAAAGTTCGCCGTTTTTCCCAGTCAATCTATATGGGCCTTGATTTCCCTCGATTCCTTGAAAACGCATTCGGAAAAATTCACTTCTGGCAACACCGCCAGAAACATCTACGGAAGTCTTATTTCCATTTTTCTCCCAATTCGTGAGGAATTGCAAACCCATACTTCTTCTTTGATAGCGTCCGAAATAAGTGGTTTCATCATTCAAATCCAAATGCCCGGCTCGTATGATGCTGTGATTTTTGATATTAAGCTGAAGGTAGATTTTATCAAACTCCTGCAAAGTCTGTGTGTAACCATCCGCCTGAACTGGCAAATTGTGGTCCGAAATCGAAGCCAAAATGGAAACGTCAGGACTCAGCTTTCCGGAGATTTGCATATCCATCGAACTTTGAACCGATGATCCTTGGTTGTTTCCAAACGTAATTCCTCTGATGATAGAGCCTTTGGAATTGAGCTCGCCGAGGATTCTTTTCTTGTCATTTTTTACAAGAACTTCTTCGTCATAAATCACACGATTTTGTTTTTTGATGAAGTCGAGCGTGTCTTTGGTGAAAAAATCGCGATTGATTTTCGAGATAAGGATGCTGTCTTTTTTAAGGGAATCTTGCAGGATATTTGGATTTTTCCAACTGAAAATCTGTGCATTAACCGAGATTAACGCAAAAAAAGTCAATATGAACAGAAAAATTTTGTTTATCTTTGACACCCTTTGTTATGATGTTGTAAAAGTACTAATAATAGGCTTTGGAACGAATTAACAATTATTTAAAACGCGAAAGGGCCTTTGAAAATTGTAGCCCAAGATAAAATTTTATATTTGCGACAGACAAAACGAAACAAAAAACAATTTTAAATTTTTATATTATGAAAAAATTCTATTCTTTATTAGCAGTTGTAGCTTTAACTGCAAATGTGATTGCGCAGACTTTTCCTCTTAAAGAAACTATGGGTTCTGTAAGCGGTACAACGGCTATTGCATCTAATACCTTTGCGTATTCTGGGACTTGGACTTATTCAGGTGATGCAGATGTCCGCGCGACTAGTCCATCTGGTACTTATGCAGGTGCTTCAGCAGGTGCTAATGTTTTTATTACAAATTCAGTAGGTAGATATTTTCAAATCGATGGAATAAATACGTCTTCTGTTTCAACAGGAAATCTAAGACTAACATTTGGAACATTAAAAAGTATTAGTGCTATTCCTGCTACTGATAAGCGTCTTAAGTTAGAAGTAAGTACAAATGCTTCAGATTGGACTGAGATTTCTTACACAAGAGTTGCTACAAATACGGGCTGGGAACTTATAACTATTGATTCAGATATTCCATCTAGCACAACGCTAAGTTTAAAATTTACACAGGTAGGAAGTGGAACAGGAAGCGCACAATACAGAGTTGATGATGTTACTTTTATTGATAAAACAACATTGGCAGTTATTGATGCTACAAAAGGAAAAGCTAACTTGGTGAAGAATACAATCGTAGCAAACGAATTGATTTTCGGAACTGTCGGAAAAGTATCTGTTGTAAATATGAACGGTCAAGTAGTGAAAACTGCTGAGGTTTCTGAAAACTCTAGATTAGATGTTTCTTCTCTTGCAAAAGGGGCTTACGTTGTTACAGCTGTTGTAAACGGACAAACTGTTTCTCAGAAAATTATCAAAAAATAATTATTTGTAACTAAAATATTTAATAGCGCATTCTTGAAAAAGAGTGCGTTATTTTTTTTATAATTAAAACAGGCTTAACATATAAGAGTATAAATATCTATATTTTTGTGCCAAGAAAAAAGAGATAGCTAATCTATCCAAATAAAGTAAATAATCTACAAAATGTTAAAAAATAAATAATATTTTGGCGTCTATATTTTTTGATTAACTTAGCATCCCTTTATAAAATATAAAAAAGTAAACAATTTAAACTTTAATAAAATGAAAAAAATCTTTACAATTTTAAGTATCGCAGCAGTATCTCTAGTATCTGCTCAAAATTTAGTAGTCAACCCAGGATTTGAATCTGGATTAGCACCTTGGGCAAAAGGTCCTTCAAATGCTTACACAGATCCAACTATATCAGCTAGTGGATCTCATTCTGGTGCATCTCATGCAGCTTACAATGGTGCTACAGGAACTACTGGATTTTTCCAAGACATTGCAATCTCTGGAGGTGCTGAGTACACAGTATCTTTCTGGTATAAAGCAACAGGTGACGGAACAGACGGAAGAATCTGGAGCGTTTTTAAAGACACAGAAGGAACGATATTGTATCTATCTGGTACATCTAGTGCAGGAATTGACGGTGATGCATTGAGAAATAACAATTTGTATTTGGATCCTGCAACTGCATGGACTCAAAAATCTGTAACTTTCACTTCTCCAGCTGCTGCAAGAGTTTTCCAATTAGCAGTTAGAGCTTACAACAATTCTACTAATGTAGCTTTTGATGATTTCTCATTGACAACTGGTGCTATGGCCGTAACAGATTTTTCAAAGTCTAAATATAGTTTAGTTAAAAATACTGTAATAGGAGAAGCTATCGCTTTCGCTAAAACTGCAGATATCCAAATTATTAACACTGCTGGTCAAGTTGTAAAAGCTGCTAAAGTAACAGAAGGTTCTACTTTGAATGTTTCTTCTCTTGCTAAAGGTGTTTACATCGTAACTGGTACTGTAAACGGAGAAAAAGTTTCTCAAAAAGTGATTAAAAACTAATCTAAGTTTTTCTTAAAAATAGAAGGCTTCCTAATTTTAGGAAGCCTTTTTTATTTTAAATTTTTTTAAGTGATTCTAAAAAACACCACGTCTCAGATTATTGATCAAAGCGCCAAGATTCAAAACCAAAGTATAACGGATTCTGTAACCATAATCTTTGAAGCCCGGCTCAAATCCTAAACTGGAAGCAACTGGGAAATAAACTTCCAGAAAATCAGGAATTAATTTAACCTTCACGCCAGAATCCCAAATGAACTTTGCTGATTGATTTTTGTTCTTGTACACGCCAGCATCAGCATAAAGATTGAACCACTTCCAAAGATGTGAATCCACATTCAAACTGGTGATAAACTGATTAACCGAGGTGTTGAAATAAGATTTGAAACCACCTTCTGCCAAGATAAATTGTTGCGAAAGAATCCCCGAAGTCGCACTTTGTCCCAGCAATCCATAAGAAAAAGAATAGTTGGAAACTCGGGAAAGTCCATAATTGAAGAGTGCATTTTTAGTTTCATTTTTTACAAAATATCCGGCGAACCAACGAAAACTAATTTTCTTGTCCTTGGCAAATTCCCAACGGTAAAATGCTTCTGCAGAAATTTTCTGAAAATCCTCCATCCATTGTACATTTCCTCCAATATATTGCTCGTGAATCAATCGATTGTCCGAGTAGGCGTAACCAAGATTCCAAAGGTTGTATTTTGCATAGGCATTATTGGCAATCATCAATGGTGAGAGATCCCGCTCATAATAATTGTAACCAAAATATAACGTTCTGCCAATCGCACTTCTTGGGTTCTTATTGAAATTCAGTGAAGTTGTAGCACCAAATTTCTTGTAAGCCAAATCATTATCATAATGAAAGTACGATCCTGAAACCCCAAAATTCCAACTTCTAAAAAAGCTGTCAGGAGGCAAAATAGAATAGCCAACGCCAGCCGAACCAGTCAATTTCCCTGTCCCTGAACTGTAATATGGCGTAGCTGAGTAATCAAATTTCTGGTCAAAAATTCCTTGGTTTTTAAAATTCATTCCAAAAAGAATCTTATCATAAGCATTGAAAGTCAATCTTGGCGTGATGAAAATCTCGTTGTATTCCGGATTCTGAATGTCTTTGATCAATTTGAATCTGATCTTTTTCATATTAGAAAAGATCCCTTTTGTATAAAGATAATTATCACGAAAATTACTTTCCGGAAAAATGTAATCGTCATTCAACACGATTTTGTTGGTATTGTTGTCGGGAACTGAAATTGTATCATTTTTCTGCAAATTTCCATCTTTCCAAAAGGTGGTTTTTTCACCAGATCTGTTTTCAGTTTCAATTTTTAAAGGAATGATCTCCGAATTGTTTTTATGAATTTTTACCAAATAATCATTGTCTGCTTCATCAAAACTTTTCAGATTAAAATTGATTCGGTGTTTTTCTGCCATCATTTTTTTCAGGAAAGCAGATTTTCCATTAGAATGATTTTCAAGACTATTTAAGAAATCATCGCCGACAATTTTACTTTGGTAATGATCAGAAAAGTATTGTTTTAGAAAGTAATCAAAAGATTCATTTCCTTGATATTCAGAAAGATAATTTAATAAACTTCCAGTTTCAAATTGGCTAATTGCGGTCGTATTGAAATTGCTGAGTTCGTAAAAAGGTGTCTTTATTTTCTGATCCAGATTCTGAGTATAAATATAATGATAGGCCAATCCGTAACGTTCATTCAACTTCAGTTTCGAAGCGTGAAAAATTTTCAAAGGTTTGATTCCAAATATGTTGGCGTTGTCTGCAAGATTTCCAATCAGTTTGTGATTTGGATAATTTTGTTTCAAATATTGGATTTCCAGATAAGACTTCAAACCGTTTTTCAGCCAATGGTCTTTTATTTTGTCATTAATGAAAAACTCGTCCATCACTTTCTTAGAAATAGTGCTAAAGTAATCCAAATCCGTCTTTTCATAATCCGTAAACATCTGGAATTTGAATTTCCAAAACTTGATGTCATCAATCCCTATAAATTCTTCTTTCCTCATAAATTTGTCAGTAATGAAAAGCTTTTCGGGAAGATTTCCGGTTCTTGATTTTATGAATTTCAAATGATTTGTAAGAACTGAACTCAGTATTTGTCGTTGGTATTCATTGGTTTGATAACCCAAATCAACTTTTATATTTTGTCCGTCAACATTCAAAGAAAATTCAGGATAAATTTCTTTTGAGATTTGAAACTCAGGATCATTAATGGATTTCCCTTCAAACTCAAAATCATTGTTTTGAATCAGATTAGAATAGATTTTCCAATTTTTAGGAATTTCAAAATTTACTTTCCAAAAAGAGCCTGCGTTCGCGGTTTCTTCAGTATCTCGATAGAAAGAATTCCTTTGATTCTCATCCTCAAAAGTCTCTGGAACGAGGAAAAAATATTTCAGAAGAAGATGATTCGTATTGATTCCGTAACCCGTGAAACGTGCGTCAGGAAGCTTAATTTGATATTTTAGATTAATAGAAATACTCTCACCTGGCTTCAAAGCTTCGGAAAGTGGAATGAAGATATTTTCCTGTTTGGTATTAAGGATTTCTGATGTCGTACTGTTGTAAGAATATTGTAAACTTTCCAATTTCCCCAATTGTTCGTCTTTAGCAAAATACAAATCATTTTTCCGATCTTCGATTTTCCTCTTCAAAAGGTGTGTTTTCCTTTTCTGATAAGCCGAAACCCAATTCAAAAGTTTAATCTGATTGATGGATTTCTGATGTGGATTATGATAAACCAAAGTCTGTTCCACAGAAATGGATTTTTGGTCGTCATTCAGTTTGACATTCAACCGAATGCTGTCTTGCTGAGCAACCGCCCAGAAATTAAAGGAAACCGAAACCAAGACACAAAAAAAACGCTTCATCAGGAACAATCAGTACTTATCAAAACTAATGATTTTTTTTGATGAAGTGTGGGTTATGTTTGTTAAAGTTTTTTTGTATTAATTTCCAAGCTGTCAGTCTGAGGTTCTCGAAGACATATAAAAACTTGAGCGAAGCTTTCCTTATAAATATTCAATAAGTTTTTTTTTGATCTTAATTGTCAAAGTTGTCAGTCTGAGGTTCTCGAAGACAAATAAAAAACTAAAAAGCTCTGCTTTTTCCATTTTTAATTAACTTTGATAAAACACAATGATGAAAAGATACTACGTTTACATTTTGCTATGTACCGACAATACCTATTACACGGGCGTTACAAATGATTTAGAAACCCGGTTTTTGTATCATCAGAATGGACAAAATCCAAATTCTTACACTTATACAAGACGACCTGTTGAAATTGTTTACTATACCGAGTTCGATGATATCAATCAAGCAATTGCATTTGAAAAACAAGTGAAAGGTTGGAGCAGAGCGAAAAAAGAAGCAATCATTAATGACGAATGGGAAAAATTACCCAATCTCGCCAAGAGAAAGTTTCCGAATCGATAATTTATATGGAAAAAAATCTGAAGATTTTTGAGTTTTTTATATGTCTTCGAGAGCCTCAGACTGACAATCGATGTGTCTTCATAAAATTTCGGGCAGATAAAATACTGGTCTTCGAGAGCCTCAGACTGACAGAAATGAAAAACCCTTTCAAAAGTTCAGACTTCGAAAGGGTTTTATCATTTATATTTTTTTTAAAAGATTAAAGCGTTTCCAAATAAGCTCTCCAGCCTTCATTTTTATATCGCAAAGCTTCTTGTTCCGGTTCTTCGGATTTGTAAATGCCACGTCCAACGATAATGAAATCTGTTCCATAATTTTTAATCACGTGTTCCGGAGAGTTGTACTGCTGACCTTTGTCATCGCCTGTTTCTCCAAGATTCACACCTGGTGTGAAGAGCAGAAGTTGGTCGGAGATTTCGTTTTGAGCAACACAACCAATAATACTTGGATGGTTTTCAATTACTTTAAGTGCTTCTTCACGGTAATGAGAATCGGTCAAAGTTCCTTTGGAAGACATTCCTAAAATTGCAACAACACCAACATTCATAAAGCAATCTAAACTTTTGCTTCCACCAATGACGTGAGAAGTTACAAGGTCTGCCCAATTGGAAATCTTGTAAGTTCCGTATGAGAATTGCAATTCCTGCGTATTTCCAATATCAGCAAATTTTCTATCTTCCATTAATAGGAAGTTGTGTTTTGTCGCTAAATCTTTTAATGGAAGAATGGTTTCATCTGCATCAAAATCATTCAGAATATCAATATGTGTCTTCAAAGCCACAATGTGCGGGCCAACAAAATCAGCAAATTCCAATAATTCTTTTGTAGTGATGAAATCTGCTGAAGCGATGAGGTTTGACCTTTTTTCAATCGCAATTTCAAGAATTTTCTTAGCAAAAGAATGTTCTGCAGTTTCTAATTTCTGCTCGTAAGGCATACGTTTTTTCTCTTCGAAAACCACTTGATTTCCGTTCACAAAATCCTGCATTCTTGCTACTTCTTCTTCATCGATATAATTCACTTCTCTCAAAATCTCCACCACTTCAGAAATGTTGAAAAGTGAATGAACTTTATAACCTTTCGCCTCCAATTTTTCCTTTCCACCTTGTTGTCTGTCGAGAACTACAACGATGTCAGAAACTTTGATGCCTTCATTTTCTACTTCATCAATCGTTTCCACCAAAGATTTTCCCGAAGTAATAACATCCTCAACCAAAAGACAGTTTTGACTTTTTTCGTAGATTCCTTCAATCAGTTTTTTGGTGCCATATGCTTTGGCTTCTTTTCTTTTGATAATCAGTGGAATAAAACTTTCCAAAGACATTGCTGTCGCCATTGGAAGCGCCGCGTAAGGAACACCACAAATGATATCAAAATTATCCAGCGGAAGCATTTCCAAAAGATAATTGGCAAGTTTTTTTAATATTTTTGGGTCAGAAGCGAGCGGACGAAGATCCACGTAAAACGGACTTTCAATCCCGCTTTTCAGTGTGAAACGCCCAAATTTGATAATCCCGAGTTTGTAACACTCGAGGAAGAATTCTTTTTTACTTTCCATTTACTTTTCTTAGATTTCTACAAATTTAAGGCGAATTTTTCAGACTGAAAAAAATGAGAAATAAGAAAGTCTTCGAGAGCCTCAGACTGACAATGCCGGAAAAAGTCTTCGACAGAGTTTGTATTGAGCGGAGTCGAAATGCTCAGACTGACAATGTTTAACTTCGAGTTATTATTAGAATGTCACACTGAGCGGAGTCGAAGTGTCTTAGTTATTTATTTTCTTTCCACTTCGGATTGGTTGCAAAAATCTTTTCATTGATTTTACAGTTTTCAGAATGTGCACCTTTAAGAAAGCCAATACTCATCAGGAATTCTCCAACGATTTCTCCACCTGTGAATTTGAAAGTTTTCTTGAACAATTTCACCCATTCTTCCTTAGTTTTCGGATGATGATGTTCCAGCCATTTTTCAAATGAACCAAATTCTTTTTTCAATTCCAAAATCGTTTTAGCATTTTCTATCGCTGCATTGACCTTTAATTTATTTCTAATGATTCCTGCGTCGGACAATAATCTTTCACGGTCTTTTTCTGTGTAAGCCGCAATTTTATTGATACTGAAATCGCTGTAAGCTTTACGGAAAGAATCTTCTTTTTTAAGAATCGTTTCCCAGCTCAATCCGGCTTGGTTGATTTCCATGATCAATCTTCCAAAAAGTTCATCATCATTATGGATTGGGAAACCATAATGATTGTCGTGGTAATTTTTGTGCAACGCTTTTCTTTCTTCGGGTTGCATTGTTTCTATGGTGGCGCAATATGACATTTGTGAATAGGTGTTAGAAGTTAGGTTTTTAGGTATTAGATTTTTAAAATAATTTTTCAGTTTTGGAAAGGAATTTCTCCATTGCCACTTTGATATCGATTTCCATTCTGTCTGAAAGATTGATGATCCACCAAATTGATTCAGCTAATTTATGTTCCAATTCTTCATCAGAATTAGCTTTTGACCAAGTTTTCTCGTGAGACATTATATTTCTACCAACCAATCCTGCGTCAGACAAAAATCCAAGCGCGTCTTGTTCAACAGTCCAGACTTTTCCGTTTTGTTTGAGTTCCAGTTCGTTGTATAATTTTCTTATTTTAATTGACCTTTTTATGATTTCGTCAAAATTATCATTCGCCATTTTTATATTTATTTAAAACAAAAATACAAACTAAATTGATGGATTTTAGTTCCATTTTTGTAAAATTCCTATCTTCGTGAAAAGCTTTTTTAAAATGACAAAACAAATTTCTTTTTTCTTTATTCTCTGCTCTTTTTTCTTGATAAACGCTCAGATTGAAGAAAAAAAACTCGACGAACTGATTCAGAATTCACTTAAAACCTTCGACGTTCCTGGAATGTCGGTCGGAATTGTGAAAGATGGAAAAGTGATTTATGCCAAAGGTTTCGGTGTTCGTTCGTTGAATAATAAACAACCGATGGACGAGAATACGTTGGTCGGAATTGCTTCCAATAGTAAAGGTTTCACTTGTACAGCGTTGGCGATTTTGGCAGATGAAGGTAAAATCAACTGGGACGATAAAGTCACAAAATATATTCCTGAATTTCAAATGGCGGACGCCTACGCTTCTCAAAATGTGACCATCAAAGATTTGGTAACGCACAGAGCTGGACTCGGTTTAGGACAAGGCGATTTGATGTTCTTTCCAGAAGGTGGCAATTTGACGGTAAATGATATTGTTCACAACGTTCGTTATTTGAAACCTGAAAATCCGTTCAGAACGACTTTGGATTACAATAATATAATGTTCATCGTTGCGGGCGAAGTGATTCATAGAGTTTCCGGTTTGCAATGGGCAGATTTCATCGAGCAGAGAATTATGAGACCTGTTGGAATGACGGCAAGTTTTGGAAGTTATAAAAAAGCAGTTGCTGCCAATTCTCAAAATATCATTGATGCACACGCTCCGGTTGACGGCAAAGCGATTGCTGTTCCTCACGATTGGAATGAAACAGCGAACGCCGCAGGTGGCATTATGAGTAACATCAAAGATATGACGACTTGGGCAGATTTTCTTCTGAATGGTTTCGTGACCAAAGATGGAAAACGATTGGTTTCTGAGAAAAATGCGCACGAGCTTTGGAGTCTTCAAATTCCGGATAAAGTTGGAGCGACTTCACCGTACGACACGAAGTTTTACGGTTATGGATTAGGTTGGTTTTTGAGCGATGTGAAAGGTCATTTGCAAGTTCAGCACAGCGGTGGTTTAATTGGAACTGTGACACATTTTACACTAATTCCAGATATGAAACTTGGAATTGTGGTTTTGACCAATCAACAATCTGGTGCGGCTTTTTCCACAATTACAAACTCTGTGAAAGATGCTTATTTGAAAGTTGAAAACCGTGATTGGTTGAAGCTTTATGGCGAGAGAAGCAAGAAAAATGACGAACGTTTTGCAAAGCAGAAGAAAGATATTTACGACAAAGCTTCGAAATATAAATTGGATTTGAAAGACGAGCAATTCATCGGTTGGTACAAAGACGAATGGTTTGGGATTGTTGAGATTTCCAAAGTTGGGAAAGGCTACAGAATTATTTCTAAATCTTCTCCAAGATTGAAAGGCGATTTGATTCCATATTCTGCCAACTCTTTTGTGGCAAAATGGGATGACAAAAGTTATGACGCTGATGTTTTCTTCACTTTAAATTTTGATGAAAATGGAAAAGCCGTTTCTGCGAAAATGAAACCTATTTCTGATGTGACGGATTTTAGTTTTGATTTTGAGGATTTGGATTTGAAGAAGATTAATTAATGGAAAACTTACAAAACCATAAAACCGAAATCTCCGAAAAAGGGTTTGCAATCATAAACGAAGTTTTTTCTGAGGAAGAAATCAATCAAATCATCGATGTCATTAATTCAATTGACACTTCAAAAGAAACATTCAGGAAGTCTGAAGACCTTTTTGCGATAAGACAATTCTTGAAAGAAGTTCCGGAAAGTCATCAATTTATCTTTAATGATAACATTAAGAAAATCATTAATGAAATTTTTGGAAATGATTATTTCGTGGTCAAAAGTATCTATTTTGATAAACCTGAAAAATCCAATTGGTACGTTTCCTATCATCAGGATTTGACGATTTCGGTTGATAAGAAATTGGATTTGAATGGCTTTGGACCTTGGACGACGAAGCAAAATCAATTTGCGGTTCAGCCACCGATTGATTATTTGAAAAATATTTTCACGATTAGAATTCATTTGGATGACACCGATGTAAATAACGGTGCTTTGAAAGTCGTTCCAAATTCCCACAGCAAAGAAATCTACCGACCAGAAACCATCGACTGGAATGTGGAAACCGAAGAAATCTGCTCTGTAAACAAAGGCGGAATTATGATTATGAAACCTTTGATTCTTCACGGTTCAAACAGAACGACCAACAATCAAAAACGCAGAGTCATCCACATTGAGTTTTCCAATATGGAATTGCCTGAGGAAATCAATTGGTCTGAAAGATTAAACTAAAAAAACTCCTGAACAATTAAGCTCAGGAGTTTTTGTATTTATGAAAACTGAAGTTTAAATCTCTTTAAATTGCAAATTCTGCTCTTTAATCTGTTGCGCTTCAAGTTCTTTGTAATAACCGGTTTCCAGTTTTTTATAGATGCCTTCGAAAGCTTCAAGCGTTTCATTGATTTCAGCATCGGTGTGAGAAGCGGTTGGAATTAATCTTAATAAAATCATTCCTTTTGGAATCACTGGATAAGAAACAACTGAGGTGAAAATTCCATAATTTTCTCTAAGGTCTCTCGCCAAAAGCATTGCTTCAACAGGATTTCCTTGGATGAAAACTGGTGTTACACAAGTGTTCGTGTCTCCAAGATTGTATCCAATTTTCTTAAGTCCGCCTTGCAGTTTTTCAACATTTTCCCAAAGTTTTGCTTTGATCTCTGGTCTTGTTCTCAAAAGTTCTAATCTCTTCAAACCTCCGATTACCATTGGCATTGTCAAAGATTTTGCAAAGATCTGAGATCTAAGGTTGAATTTTAAATAACGGATGATCTCTTTGTTTCCTGCTAAGAAAGCACCGAACCCTGCCATAGATTTTGCGAAAGTAGAGAAATAAACATCAATCTCGTCCTGACAACCTTGCTCTTCTCCAGCACCAGCACCGGTTGCACCAAGTGTCCCGAATCCGTGCGCATCATCCACCAAAATTCTGAAACCATATTTTTCTTTAAGTGCAATGATCTCTTTCAATTTCCCTTGCTGACCTCTCATTCCGAAAACTCCTTCCGTAATGACAAGAATTCCACCTCCAGTTTCTGCAGTCACTTTTTGAGCTCTTTGAAGGTTTTTTTCAAGACTTGCAATATCGTTGTGCCTGTAAGTAAAACGTTTGCCAGAGTGCAATCTAACGCCATCTACGATACAAGCGTGAGAATCTACATCATAAACAATCACGTCATTTCTGGAAACCAAAGCGTCGATGCAAGACACCATTCCCTGGTAACCAAAATTCAAAAGATATGCTGATTCTTTTTGAACAAATTCTGCCAATTCTCTTTCTAACTGCAAATGCTGATCGGTCTCACCAGACATTGCTCTTGCGCCCATTGGATAAAACATTCCGTATTCTGCAGCCGCTTTTGCATCCGCTTCCAAAACTTCCGGATGGTTGCAAAGTCCCAAATAATCATTGGCACTCCAGAAGATCACATCTTTCCCCTGGAACTTCATTCTCGGGCCAATTGGGCCTTCCAATCTTGGGAAAATATAATAGCCTTCTGCGTAGTCTGCGAATTGTCCCAAAGGACCTGGGTTCTGTTTTATTCTTTCAAAAATGTCCATTTTTCTAACTGATATTTTTTGATTTACTGAAAAAACCTTTTGTCTTTCCAAAAGGTTTATTAATATTTTGAATTGTTATTTGATAATTTCTGTTTTGAAGATCTCATCGTAATTGTGGAAACAATTGTTGATAAAGCCTTGCTCTTCCATCCATTTGTCACTGTAAACTTTGGTAATGTAGCGTGAGCCGTGATCTGGAAAAATTAATACAACCAGATCATCACTTTTAAACTCGTGAGAATTGGCATACTGGATTAAAGCCTGAGTTACAGCTCCAGTTGTGTAACCGCCCATTATCGCTTCTTTCAAGGCGATTTCTCGGGTTCTGTAAGCCGACATTTCGTCATTCACTCTTACATATTCATCGATCTTATCGAAAAGAAGTGCGCCTGGAATCAGGTTTTTCCCAAGACCTTCGATTTGATAAGGATGGATTTCTGTTTTATTGATTTTTCCCGTCTCGTGATAAGTTTTCAGGATAGATCCGTCTGCATCTACACCGATTACTTTGATATCAGGATTTTGTTCTTTTAAGAATTTTGCAGTTCCGGAAAGCGTGCCTCCCGTTCCTGTACAAGCGAAAACGTGCGTGATTTTCCCATCAGTCTGATTCCAAAGTTCAGGACCAGTTGTTTGGTAATGCGCATCGATATTCAGTTCGTTGAAATATTGATTGATGTAAACGGAATTTGGCGTTTCTTTCGCCACTCGTTTTGCAACTTCGTAATACGATCTTGGATCATCTGCCGGAACAGAAGCTGGACAAACGTAAACTGTTGCGCCTAAAGCTTTTAAGTAAGCTATTTTCTCTGCTTTCGTTTTGTCACTTACGGCAAGAATGCATTTGTAACCTTTTACGATGCAAACCATCGCGATGGAAAATCCTGTGTTGCCAGATGTAGTTTCCACGATGACCGAATCTGGTTTCAAGATTCCTTTTTTCTCCGCATTTTCTATGATGTGTAGAGCGATTCTGTCTTTCGTAGAATGACCTGGGTTGTAAGATTCCAACTTAGCGTATATGGTTGCAGGAATATCCTTGGTAACGTGATTTAATTTGACCAACGGTGTGTTGCCAATCAAACCAAGAATATTATCGAATACATTCGTCATTTTTATATCATTTTTCTCTCCAAAACTGTCTGCAAAAATAAATAAAAAATTGCAATGTTTTTCAGTTTTGACATATTAATATAGTACAAGACTGATATATTGCAACTTAATTAATAAAAATTCTTTATTTTATATCAATTTCTAAATTTTAAATTTTGTTAAAAACACCGATAACTAAATGAAAAATGCTAATTTCGCCGATATTCTTATTTAAAATATGAAGAACTGGACTTTTAAACAATGGAACACCATTCTTGGATGGGTTGTTTTTGCAATTGCATTCCTTACTTATTTATCAACCATAGAACCTAATTTCAGTTTTTGGGATTGTGGAGAATATATTTCTTCAGCTGTAAAACTGGAGGTAACGCACGCACCTGGCGCCGCACTTTTCCAATTAATTGGGGCTGTTGTAGCTTTGTTTGCCTTTGGTGATGGACAAAATTATTCCTTGGTAATCAATGCAATGTCAGCGTTGTGTAGCGCATTTACCATTCTGTTTTTGTTCTGGACGATCACACATCTTGTAAGAAGATTATTAAATAAAGAATTCGAAAATATTACGGTCGCAGAAGAGATTGCAACTTTGTTTGCTGGAGGTGTCGGCGCTTTGTGTTTTACATTTTCAGATTCATTCTGGTTTTCCGCTGTAGAAGGCGAGGTTTATGCGATGGCGAGTATGTTTATCGCATTGATTGTGTGGCTAATCACCAAATGGGAAAACGAATATCTTGAAAAAGACAACGAGCGTTGGATTATCCTTTTATTCTTCATCGTAGGGCTTTCTGTAGGTGTTCACATGATGTGTATGTTGGCTTTGCCAGCGGTTTGTTTGATTTATTATACAAGAAATTACAAGTTCACGTGGAAGTCATTTTTGATAGCCAATGCTGTTACTTTATTAATATTAGTGATCGTTTTCAAAATCATTTTCCCAGTGATTATGACGTTATTTGGAAAATCTGAGGTGTTCTTTGTGAACGGATTAGGATTGCCTTTCCATTCGGGGACAGTCTTTGCCTTTGTGATTTTGATTGTACTTTGTTATTTATTAATTACTTATACAAGAAAAACGGGGAAATCTCTTTATCAAACGATTGCATTGTCAGTGGTTTATATGATGATCGGATTCTCTTGTTGGTTGGTAATTCCGATTCGTGCGATTGCAAATCCGCCAATGAACTTGAATGATCCTGACAACGCTTTGGGAATGTTGGATTACTACAACCGTGAGCAATACGGCGATTGGCCAACTTTGTACGGTCAAAACTACACCGCTTACTTGGATCCAAACGGAATTCAGAAAAATGAGGATGGTAGTTATAAGACTGTAAAAACGGGCGATACTTACGAGAAAGATCCTGCAACTGGAAGATACAGATTGGTAGGAGAGAAATTCAACTATGTTTACAATCCGGAACACGTAAGTTTGTTTCCAAGGATGTTTAGCGAAGATAAATCGGTGATGCCAAATTACATTTCGATGTACGGCGCTCCAGATTTCACTTTTAATTATGGAAATGAGCAAGTTTCTGAAAGTCCAGAAGCGAAACAATTTTTCGATGAACTTCGTCAGAAATATGAGAACGGTACCATCAAAATGGATGATTATTTGAAAGCGAAACAATTTGGTTTGATTAATGTTCAGCGTCCGACTTTGGCTCAGAATCTTGATTATTTTATCACATTCCAGAATTATTTCTATTTCGTAAGATATTTGCTTTGGAACTATTCCGGAAGACAAAATGATGTCGAAGGTCATATGGAAAATACCAACGGAAACTTCATTACCGGAATTCCTTTCATTGATAATAATATGTGGGGCGATCAATCCGAAATGCCTGCAAAATTCCAAAATACAAGTACCGTTAAGTTCTTTATGTTACCATTGATCTTAGGATTAATCGGGTTTTTCTTCCAGCTAAATCGAGATTTCGGACGATTCTATTCTATATTATCCTTGTTTATTTTAACGAGTGTAATGATAGTCTTCTACACCGGAATGAAACCTTTCGAACCGCGTGAAAGAGATTACGCGATGGTCGGTTCCTTCTACGCATTTGCGATTTGGATTGGATTGGGAGTTGCCGCGATCTATTGGTTGCTTCAGAAAAAAGTGAAAAGCAAAGGCGTTCAGATTTTGGTTGGCGTTGTGTTGATGGGTGTTCCATTGATGATGGGCTTCCAGAACTACAACGTTCACGACAGAAGCAATAGATATGCGGCTTACGATTACGCTTATTCATCATTAAAATCACTACCAAAAGACGGAATCATGTTCGTTTATGGTGATAATGATACTTATCCGGTTTGGGCGATTCAGGAAACTGAGGAATTCCGTTCAGATGTGAAAGTGGTGAACTTTACCTTGTTATCAACACCATGGAATATTGATCAAGTTAAAAGAAGAACCTACAATGCAATGGGCGTTCCGTCAACTTTGGTGCACGAGGATTACCGTGAAGGTTCCAATGATCAGATCTATATGATGTCCAAAGATGATTGGACCAATATCTTCGCAAATCTTAAAGATCAGGGCGTTCCAGATACAGAATTTGCACAGTTCAGAAAGTTTGCGACGCAGGATTCTATCACTTTGAAAGAAGCGATCAGTTTCCTTAAAATGAAATCGCCTGAAAAGGATGAAATCGTTAAAATGATTTTTGGAGAAGAGCGTTATCACAAATTTAATTTCCTTCCAGTTACCAAATTTGTACTTCCTGTGAATGTGAATAATGCCGTTAAAGCAGGAATAATCACGCCAGCAGAAGCACAAAAAGCAGAAAAGCAGATTGTCATCAATTATAAAGGAACGAGTATGTTCAAGAATAATTTATTGATGATGGACATTCTCGCCAACTTCGATTGGAAACGTTCGATCAACTTCTCAAGTGGTGGAATTTACGATCCAAGCAATCTTTTTTTCCTTTCCAATTATCTGAAATTTGATGGTCACAGCTACAGATTGGTGCCTATCAAAACAGAAGAATCTGTGGATGGCGAATTGGGAATGGTAAATGCAGACGAACTTTACAACACCGTTAAAAATTATAAATGGGGTAATTTCAAAGATTTGAATACGCATTTTGATGAGACTTGTACACAAAATATTGTGAGCTACAGATCGTCAGCAAGTCGTGCTGCAGAAGCTTTGGTGCTGAAAGGTGAAAAGAAAAAAGCGATTGAAATTCTGGATCTTGCAAGCCGTGAAATCCCAGTTTCTAAATATAACGATCCAAGATCTCTAAGTTCCATAGTTTACGCTTACATTGTTGCCGGACAAGAGCAGAAAGGTCTGAAGTTGGCAGAGGATCTCAAAAAAGGGATTTTTACAGAATATGATTATTACACCAGACTTTCGCCGAAATTCCAAGTCTACGCAGGCAGACAGATGAAAACCAAACCAATGGAATATTCTTTGGTGGTTGGCGCCGTTGCAGATGCTTACAACAAGATTGGACAGAAGGATAAAGGCTATCAATATCTTGTCAATTCATTGAATGTGATTGATAAAAGATTCGATGTGTTCATCAAAGATCTTCAGGAAATGGGCAAGGAAAAAGCTTTCAAAAAGGCAGATGACGTGCAGAAAGTGACTTCTTTCTATTCTTATCTATTCGATATTATGAAGGATTACGATACGACTTATGAAGCCGAAAAGATGGATCAAATTACCAAGAAATTGATGAAAGTGACGCAGTAAAAAGATTGTTCAATAGAACGATTTATCAATGATATTAGAAACGGACAAATTTATTTTGTCCGTTTTATTTATTTCAGCTTTGAAAAGTTTGTAACTAAAGATGTTTTTATGAGGTTTCTATTGAGTCAATTCAAAGGCAAACTTAATATTTTATCATAAACTATTAACCTAAATCCCTAGGTGAAAAATCATTTTCTGTTAAAATTTCAAGGATTTTGATTTAACTGATTGGTAATTAGGTATTTAATAAAGTATTAGGATTCTGTAATGACGTATTAATTAAATAATTATTAATTCGATATTAAAAAATTGATTTAGTGATGTTAATTAATAGTATTGGGATTAGTTATTAATTTATTTTAGCTAAAAAATATCTTAAATTATTGAATCTGTAATTTAATCAAAAGTTTAATTATGTTTAAAGTGTTGATTATTAGTTGTGTTGTCTTTCGAGTGAATTAGTTTTGATGTTATTTAATTAACAAAAATTGAATTAATTTAACATATTTTAACAAATCTTGCGGTTTCCTATGTTTAGCTAATCGAGAAGGGTTGGAATTTAGATTTTCTCCCAAATAGAGCGCGGTAAGGCTCAAAGTTGAGTTCGGGAAGTGTTTCGAAGTATCTTTGCCAAGTCAAAACCAATAAATATTCAACATGATAAAAAGATTCACTCTTGTAGTCATAATGATGATTTCCACACTTGGTATTTATTCTTTCAAGAACAATGCCACAGATGCTAAAACAAGTTTTGCATCGTTCTACCACGATAAGTTTAATGGTAGGAAAACAGCAAGCGGAGAAATTTTCAGTAACAAAGAATTAACCGCTGCCAACAAAACACTTCCTTTTGGAACAGAAGTAAAAGTTACGAACTTGATTTCAGGGAAAAGTGTTGTAGTTAGAGTTAACGACAGAGGACCATACCACTCATCTAGAGCCTTTGATCTCTCGAAAGCTGCATTTGATTCGATAGGCGACCTAAGAAAAGGTACCATCGCAATCGAATATGAAATTATCGACTAAGATTCAACTTATTTTAAAGTTTAAAAAGCCATCCGATTCGGATGGCTTTTTTGGTGGATAGATATGGATTCAAAATCCTATCTGAAAATCTTCTTGATGATATTTCCAATCTCGACAAAATCATCGTGGTTTCGTACAGATCGGATTTCTGTATTGTCATTGTCTGTTTTGGAGTACGGATAAATAAGTAGGTAATTCTTGTTCGGAAGTTTTTTGTTGAGGAAATCCGGAATGTAACGCATCTTCGGAAAGTACGATGTCATTCCTCGTTTTGCCAAGATGAGAATCAATCCTTCATTATCTTTTATCTTTTCTGCTTTCTTCTCAGCATCTGCCCAAGAATTAATCACAATAAAGTCTGCTTCAATATTGACTTTCTTGATGATTTTCTTCAATACATTAATGATATTTTCAGGCGCATAAAAACTGATCACCGCACCAGAATTTTTACCAATGTTCCAAACTCTCGCTAATGAATGGAAGAATCCAGATTCCAAATGCGCATTCTCGGGAATCATCACTAAATAACGTTTCACTGTGGAAAGCGGTTGCGCCGCGTGATAGACGAAGATATTGATGTCATCATTCTGCAAGTATCCATTATAAAGATTATCAGCGAATGACGCGGAAAAACCTTTCTCATCTTCCAATCCAATGATGAGGTCGGTGATTTTCTGTTCTTTCACCACATTATTGATACCATTGATCACATCGTTGTCATAACGTGTCAGAGGCCTTAGTTTCACATCTGCGGCAGAGGCGGTGTTCACGGCGTAACTCAGGATTTTCTCTGCGTTTTTGATGGACGATTCATTTTTATCTTCATTAATGACATTCAGTCCGAACATATTCTCCGTGTTGGAATGATTTTTTACCAATAAGCCAAGGTTTACAGTCTTATCAACCATTCCTTCATAATTAAGCGCTAGGAGGATATTTTCCTGCTCGTGATTATTTCCGGTAAGTGTATCTTCGTTTTCTGCTTCTGCAATTTTTTCCGCGCTCGCCATCGAGATGAAGGATGAGATGGTACACGAAATTAGTATTAATAAAATACTGCCATTCAAAACGTGTTCGTTTAGTAATCTAATTGGTTCTCCAGATTCGCTTTCGGAAAGGATAATGTTGTAACCAACCATTACGGCTGCAAGAGTTGCGGCAGCAGAAGCGGAACTTAATCCAAAAATCAATTTTCCTTCTTGTTTTGATAGTCGGAACGTTTTCTGAGTCAGAACTGCGGCTACATATTTCCCTAAAATGGAAGCCACCAACATTACAGAAGCCACTTGAATCGTTTCCCAACTTTTGAAAAACACTGTGAAATCTATCAACATCCCAACGCTGATCAAAAAGAAAGGAATGAAAATCGCGTTACCGACAAACTCGACCCGATTCATCAATGATGAAGTGTGCGGGATCAATCGGTTCAAAGCCAAACCTGCTAAGAACGCTCCGATAATGGCTTCAACGCCGGCTAATTCTGCCAAAAGCGCGGCCAAGTAAATCATTACTAATACAAAGATGTATTGTGAAATCTTATCATCCACTTTCTTGAAAAACCATCTGCCAATGATTGGGAATATTAATAAAACGACCAATCCAAAAGCTAAAACGGAACCAGAAAGCTTGATCCAAAATTCGCTACCGACTTCGCCCTGCGACATTCCGACGACAACTGCCAAAACCAATAACGCAAGCACATCAGTAATCATAGTTCCACCAACAGTGATGTTCACGGCCAGATTCTTTGCAACGCCCAATTTGCTGACCAAAGGATAAGCAATCAAAGTGTGTGATGAAAATAGGCTGGCAAAAAGTACCGAGGTCAATAATGAAAAACCTAAAAGATAATAGGCTCCCACAAATCCCAGCACAAAGGGAACGATAAACGTGTAAAGCCCGAAAGTCAAACTTTTCCACTTGTTCTTTTTGAAATCGCCCATATCGATTTCCAGACCGGCGAGAAACATAATGTAGAGTAGTCCTGTAGTTCCCGTCACCACAATACTGCTATCTCTCGAGAGAACATTGAAGCCGTTTGGGCCAATGATAGCACCAGCGATGATTAGTCCTAAAAGATGTGGAACTTTGATTTTGTTGAGTAACAGTGGTGCGCTGAGAATGATGATGAGAACCACCAAAAATTTCAGAACTGGATCTTCCAAAGGAAGACTGAGGTTGTGAATACTTAAAAGCATTTGTGTGTTTTTTATTTTGATGGACGTACCAATTCTACAGAAAATACAGCAGAACAGTTGTTGTTTACAGTGATCATTCTTCTTCCACGAATCTTTTCTGGTGAAATCTCATTGAGGCGAATGTTCATATCAACAAGTTTAGAAGAAGTAGAATCGGTTTTGAAATTGAGTTTGATCTCGTTATTTTCCAGCTTTCCGGCGTATGTTCTGACCAAATTATTTTTGCTGTAAACATTCACGGAAGTTTGTAGAGAATCATTCACAAATTCCCAAACGTCGGTTCTCTGGTCGCCAATCACGTAGTCGGAGCAAGTGGATTCTGTACAGATCACTTTTCCGTTCCATTTCCCGAGAATGTCTTCTGGCCAAGTCGGAATCACTACAGAATCTATTTTTTTCGCATAGAGGCTGTCTCTCATTTTCAAAAGCGCATCAAATTCTGCTTCCTTTTGAGAAAAGACATTTTCTTTTTCAGACAAGAGTCTTTCCCTTGCATCAAGCTGTTTTTCGCGTTCGTTCTCCTTGCAGGAAAATAGAAATAGGGATACACAGCATAACAATAGGATTTTCGTACTTCTCGGCATAATTTGATTTATTTTTGAATCTCAATATAACAAAAAATATGCAAAGCCACAACTGTAGAAAACGCTGGATTGCTAGTTTTGATTAAATATTTTCTCTCAAAATACTAGAACATCGGAAGTTGTGGTGATTTTTTTTAAAAATAAATTGTAAAATTTTTCTTGAACTTTATTCATTTTCCAAAACCTTCTTCAAATTTTCAAAATCACTTTTTCGTTCGAAAGAAGCTAGTTTTCCATTAAATCCGATATTAATACTCTTTTCACATTCAAAACATATTTTGCTAAAGCCAATGGTTTTTTGATTCTTTTTGAAAATTAGAATATCTCGATAAACAGCTTCGCAAGCCATTGAAGTTTTGAAAAAGGGACTTGATTTTTTTTGGTAAATGTCATTGATTTTCTCATTTGAAAAAGAATCAATTTTAATTTTAGCAAAGCCAATTTTTTCTAAATCATTAATGAAAATCGAGTCAGAAATTTTGTCAGGTCTATCTCCGATGATGATTTGCTTTCTCAAAGAATCGATTTCAGATTTGATTTTATTTGGAAAGATAGAATCATTGTTAATATTAGGATTCAATTTAAAATGAACCACTTCATCAAACTTAAAATAATCTTTCGACTCTGTTTCGCAGGATGACAAGATTATAATTAATAAAAATATTGATAAAGCTTTCATTTGTTATTATTAAATAGAGTAGAAGGTTTGTGTTTTTTTTATTTTTAAGTTTAATATCAAGTAACTTTCGCCAATCTCACAATTTGATAAACGGCGTGATTTTTCAGAGACAGAGATCTTATTATTTCGGGAATCGCTTGCAGATGCGCTTCGCAGAGATAACCAAACTCCAATTCTTTGACGACTTTGCAATGTTCAGAGATAATTTTATTTAGCTTTTTGTCAGCTTTGTAAAGTTCTACATACACGAGATATTTGCTGTCGGAATAATCTCTCGGCGTTCCGATGTCTCGGATGTATTTTTCTAAATCTTTCTTTCCCATTTTTAAATTCACTTTAATTGGTTACCTCTTTTTCGAATTTGTTATTAATGAAAATCAATGCCGAACCGCTTATCAGGAAGACAAAAAGCATTGCTAATATATTAAGACCAACTTGACTGTAACCAAGATTTGAAGCATTAAGAAAAGGGTAGGGATACCAATTGACTATCGGTCCACGAATCAACGAATAAATCAAATATACCAGCGGAAAAATCAACCAATAGAAACCATTTTTCCAATTCAGTTTTCCTTTTGTCACAAAGAAAAGCCAATACAAAATATACAGAATTGGAATAGCGACGTGCAACATATTGTCCAAAAACAATTGCCAACCAGTAGGTTTCCAAATCCCGCGCAAAACGGTATTGTAAACCACAAGAACAATGAAAATATACAAAGCAATCGCCGTTTTGACGGAAAGAGTGGAGAAGAAATTTCCTAACTTGGTTTTAGGGAAAAATGTCGAAAAAGTTAAACTAATTGCAATCAAAGAGTTGCATAAAACCGTAAAATAACTGATAACTGTAATGAAATTATCAGGCGAAATATAAAATTGAAGAACCACGCAAAACCAAGCGAGTAAAGCTAATACTGAGGCGAAGATTGTTTTAAGATTTAAGCTTTTCATTAATTTCTAATTTTGATTCAATTGATTTTGAATTGATTCTGTCATTAAATTTAGCTTTAAAAAACAAAACCAATTTCTTTGTCGCATTAAAAATCAACAATCCCAAAAGCCATCCAGAAATTAAACCGAAAATAATTCCAATTACAACCGAAATGTCATTTGCCCACCAATTTTTCATCGAGTTGATAATCCCAAAGAAAATAACAGAGATGATAGTTGTTCCAAGAATGCAAACCGATAAAAACAAGGTTTTGAAACCTTTGCTCACTGATTTTTGATGTAATCCAACCAAAACCGAAGCCGAAATGATTCCGCCACTAATCAGGAAAAAAAGGATTGCAAATAAGATCAGCACGACAATGATTCCAATCGCGAGCGCTAAAAGAAAAAACAATGCGCCCATTACAAGCAATCCAGCCAGAAAATCATCGTCATTCCTGAAAGAATCAATGATGTAAAAGTTCAAAAATGTCGGATCACCGAGTGTTTGCAATAGAATATTTTTCATCCAGATGTTTTTGTTTGTCAATTATTAATATTCTAAAATTATCATTTTTATTTCAGAGAGAAAAATATATTAAAAAAGCGCCCAGATAAATCTGACCGGTTTGAAATTTTAGAATGAAGAAACTTCAGCGTGTTTTTTGTTTTTTTCTAAACTGGACATCTCATCCAAAAGTTTTTTCTTCAAAAGGAAATAATTTCTTGCAATGTAATATTGATAACTGTTGATGGCAAAAAATAATTGTTGCAGATTTTTATCAAAATACTCGTTGTGGCTGAAATATATCATCGTGTAATTCGCATAATAATCTAAATCCTTCCTGCTTTCTTCACTAATTTCGTTTTCCAAAAGTGGATTTTTTAGAATGATTTTCAAAGCGTCTTTCAGTTTTGCTTCTAAAGGAATGTTGTTTTTGAAATTTTTTGCAATCTGGTCAAATGGCGTTGTCACACTCACAAAGCCAAACGCGTTGCTAAGATCCACATACAGTTGGAATTGATTTTCGTAAGTCGCATCGCAGTCCGCAAAGTCAGAATAGGTTTTTCTAAAATCGGATTCCAGGTTTTGGGTTTTTGAAAGATTCAGGAAATAATGGTAAATATTAATATCATTTTCAGTGACTTCTTTTTCCAGAGTTTTGATTTCATTTTCCAAAGTTGGAATTAGTTTTTTTGCGTCTGATGCTTTGTATTTGGTTCCGTCGTAATCGAAAGTTTTAATGTCCAATTCCTTTTTTGAGATCGCTTCGATAGTGCTTTTATCATTTTGAAGCGCAATCAAATTGTACGCAATTTCAATTTTTTCCTTACCATAAAGTTCGTCGAAATTTAGATTTTCATTGGTCGGTGAAGAATTTTCGATATCAAATTTATCCGGATTTTTGTTGTCGTAATAATTATTGAAAATTTTATCAAAAGTATCTTTGTTATAATTGGCTTCGAATTCTTCTTTGAAATGATCAAATTCCAGATTGGATTTCTCACTTTCGTATTGAACATTCGAAAATAATTTGGTGGTTAGTTTTTCTTCTGTCTCCTCAAAGTTTTTGAAAAGAAATTTTGCCGGCTGATTGTCCGCATTTTTTTGAATATTCAATTGTCTCAGACGGATCACTCTGTCTTCTGTTGACGGATGGGACGCCCACTGATTCTCGATGACCAATTTTGATTTGTTGAAAAGTCCAGCTTCTTCCAACTTTACGACAGGCAAATCATATTTGTTTTCCAAATCGCTTTCCTTCGCCAAAAATCCCATTACATAACTCTGCTCTTTGTAAATGTTTTTGCTGGCTTTGTTTTCCTTGATTTTATTTTCATAGAAATTGAGGACATTATTATAAGAATTATCGGCCAAGTCCAGCCTCAAAAGTGATTCCTCCAAAGCTATTGATCCTGCAATATTAGCAGAAACTTCATCCGCGTGAAACTCCATTTCCCGGGAAAGCGCAAGATGTCTGATGTTGACAAAAGAATACATCTTTGCAAGAATCCACTGTATCCCTGATGTAAATTTCAATGCTAATTCTGCAAAGAATGCAAAATAACCACTTGCGTTGGACCAGCTTTGAATCGTGTTTCTGTAAGATTCGTCGTCATTCACCAAATTAAAAATAATTTGATTCACATTGTAAACATAGCTTCCGACTTTCATCGATCTTTGGGAAAAATGTCCGAACTCGTGCGCGAGAATTGCCTTCACTTCTTGCTTTGTACAAACGTTGACTAATCCAATTCCGATTGTGAGATTTTTCTTAATTGGCAAAAACATACTCCAAAAAGTGGAATCGTAGAAAACACTCGCATTGACATCATAACTCAGATAAACTTTTTTAGGGAAATCCGTTCCGGTTTCTTTTACCAATTCGTTGATCATTGAGAAAAGTTCCGGCTCATCTTTTTGCTTGATTTCGGTGAGGTAACTTCTGTCGTTGATGTGTTTTTTGAAAAGGAATTTAATTAAAAAATAAAAAATCAGAATTCCAAAAATTGCCATTCCAAGACCGATCATCACTGTGAAAAACATTGGCTTTGCAGCAATCAAAAAAATTCCACCTGCGATGCACGCTACCGTTAAAGCAATAGCTGCAATGAAAAGTAAAATATAAACAATGATAAATAGAATGATGGAAAAGATGGCCGCTTGGCTCTTCTTCTTAAAATCTGCTGAGGTTTGGATTAGCATAGTTGATTATTAATTTTGAATTAAAAATATAAAAACCAATTAAAATTTTCGAATAATTTGATGTTAATTTTAATAAATCGTAGAATCCACAAAAAAACCGCTCAGGAAAATCTGAACGGTTTATATAATTAAAAGCGTTTTGTTGCTTACATCATTCCTGGCATCCCGCCACCCATTGGCATTGCAGGTTCAGCGCTTTTCACTTCAGTGATCACACATTCAGTTGTCAATAGCATTCCAGAAACAGAAGCTGCGTTTTCCAAAGCAACTCTTGTTACTTTAGTTGGATCGATGATTCCAGCTTCAAGCATATTCACATACTCGTCAGTTTTTGCGTTGTAACCGAAATCTCCAGTTCCTTCCGCCACCTTCGCAACGATCACAGAACCTTCACCTCCAGCATTGGTAACGATTTGTCTCAATGGCTCTTCGATTGCTCTTTTGATGATTTTGATACCTGTTGTTTCGTCAGCATTAGTACCTTCGAAGTTAAGGGCAGCAACCGCTCTTACCAAAGCAACACCACCACCAGCAACGATTCCTTCTTCTACAGCAGCTCTTGTTGCGTGCAAAGCATCATCAACTCTGTCTTTTTTCTCTTTCATTTCCACTTCGGAAGCAGCACCTACGTAAAGTACAGCCACACCACCAGCCAATTTAGCCAATCTCTCCTGAAGTTTTTCTCTGTCATAATCAGAAGTCGTTGTTTCCATCTGAGCTTTAATCTGAGAAACTCTTCCTTTGATCTGAGCTTCTTCGCCACCACCATTTACAAGTGTTGTATTGTCTTTGTCGATCACCACTTTTTCAGCAGTTCCCAACATATCGATTGTAATGTTTTCCATTGTGAAACCTCTTTCTTCTGAGATTACAGTTCCACCAGTTAAGATTGCGATATCTTCCAACATTGCTTTTCTTCTGTCACCAAATCCTGGGGCTTTCACAGCAGCAATTTTAAGAGAACCTCTCAATTTGTTCACCACCAAAGTTGCCAAAGCTTCACCTTCAACTTCTTCACAGATGATCAAAAGAGATTTTCCACCTTGTGCAACTGGCTCAAGAACTGGCAATAATTCTTTCATAGAAGAGATTTTTTTCTCAACCAATAAAATGTAAGGATTTTCCAATTCAACTACCATTTTCTCTGGGTTAGTCACGAAATATGGAGATTGGAAACCTCTGTCAAACTGCATTCCTTCTACAACATCTACAGTTGTGTCCGTTCCTTTTGCTTCTTCAACAGTAATTACACCTTCTTTCCCTACTTTTCCAAATGCTTCAGCGATCAATGATCCAATCGTATCGTCGTTGTTTGCAGAAATAGAAGCCACTTGTTTGATTTTTTCTGAATCGTTTCCAACTTCCTGAGATTGAGATTTAAGGTTTTCAACGACTGCGATCACCGCTTTGTCGATTCCTCTTTTCAAGTCCATTGGGTTTGCACCAGCGGCAACGTTTTTAAGACCTTCTCTTACGATAGCCTGAGCAAGAACTGTAGCGGTAGTTGTACCATCTCCAGCGATGTCATTGGTTTTAGAAGCCACTTCTTTCACCATTTGAGCACCCATATTTTCTACTCTGTCTTCCAGTTCGATCTCTTTTGCAACCGTTACACCATCTTTAGTAACGTGAGGCGCACCGAAAGATTTTTCGATGACAACGTTTCTACCTTTTGGTCCTAAAGTTACTTTAACTGCATTTGCCAATGCGTCAACACCTCTCTTCAAAGCGTCTCTTGATTCAATATCGAATTTAATTTCTTTTGCCATTTTTTGTTGTATTAATGTACTTTGTACAATGTATTAATGAATGTTGCATCCACGAAAATCAAAATCATTTTACGTGAATACCTTTTATTTTTTACAAATTTGTTACCCAATAATTCCTAAAAGATCGCCCTCTTTCACGATAAGATAATCTTTCCCTTCAAACTTAAGTTCTGTTCCTGAATATTTTCCATAAAGCACTTTGTCACCAACTTTTACAGTAGTTGGCTCATCTACTTTACCTGGGCCAACTGCTACAACTGTTCCTTCTTGAGGTTTTTCTTTTGCAGTGTCTGGGATGATGATTCCTGATGCTGTTTTAGTTTCTGCAGGTGTTGGTTCTACCAAAACTCTGTCCGCTAGTGGTTTGAAATTTACTGACATAATTATATTTGATTTTTAATATTTATTCTCATTCCTACATCTCCAAGAATGTGCCAATTATGAAGGAAGTTGGAAGTTGGAAGATGGATGTTCTATTTGGCAGAGTTTTATTCTTTATGCTGAAATTTTGGCAGAAAAAAAAGTCATTCGGTGTGAATGACTTTTTTACGTTTTAAAAATTAATTCTTCTTTCCTGCCGCCTGCATCGGATTCACCTTCCCGCTCGCGCCACCGCGAACTGCATCTTTTTGCGATTGTTTGAAAATTTGAAATTTCGAAGGTGCTTCTGTCGCAGAATTCGCTGTCCAAAGATTATTGGAAGTGTCGATGTCTGCGGTTTCTTTCATTGGGTCGAGTTGGACGGATTTTAATTTTTTATCAAAGTAATAAGTTTTGGAAACCTTTTGCTCGTTCTGTCTCCAGATTTGAACATTGATTTTATCTTTCAATTTAGAGCCATCCTCAAAAGTGAATTCCAAAATAATCGGCATCACCAATCCGCCTTTGTTCGTAAAATCGATTTGGTAAGCGGTAATATTTTTATTAATACCTTGAGTTTTGTCTTGAGCTGATAATTTTTCAGTGGCTCCGGATTTCAAAATATATTCTTTATTAGCGTCAATTTTTTCCTGTCCACGGTCATATTTGTAATAGAAATCTTGAACATCTTTGTCGCCATCCACATAGAATTTGATATTCTCATCTCTGTTTCTGATTTTGGAAATATCTTCAAATTCATTCAAAAGTGGAGCGTCAGCTTTATATTTTGTTTCTTTTGCTTCTTTAGGAATTGCATCGAAATCGGGAACTGCCACAGTCACTTTGTCAATCGCAATATCTACAGGGTCTGTTTGGTAAAACCAACCTCTCCAAAACCAATCGAGATCTTCACCACTGGCATCTTCCATCGTTCTGAAAAAATCTGCAGGCTCGGGATGGCGAAATGCCCAACGTTGAGAATAAGTTTTAAATGCTTTGTCAAAAAGTTCTCTGCCCATAATGGTTTCACGCAAAATATTCAATCCAGTTGCTGGTTTCGAATAAGCATTTGGTCCAAATTTCGCGATGTTCTCAGAATTGCTCATAATCGGTTCCAAATCGTCTTTTGGAAGTTTCATATAATCTACAATCGTCCACGCCGGTCCACGTTTGGAAGGGAATTTATTGTCCCATTTCTCCTCGGTCAAATATTCAACAAAAGTGTTCAAACCCTCATCCATCCAAGACCATTGTCTTTCGTCTGAGTTAATGATCATTGGGAAAAAGTTGTGTCCAACTTCGTGGATGATCACGCCTAACATTCCATTTTTGATGGCTTCGGAATAAGTTCCGTCTTTCTCGGTACGTCCATAATTGAAGCAAATCATCGGATATTCCATTCCGTTGGAAGCTTCTACAGATTGCGCCACCGGATATGGATAAGGAATTGTGAATTCAGAATAAGTTTTGATCGTGTGAGCCACCGCTTTAGTCGAGAATTTTCTGTAAAGTCCGTAAGCTTCTTTTCCGTAGAAACTCATTGCCATTACTTTGTTGTTATTTTCTGGAATCAAAACTTTCATTCCATCCCAAACAAATTTTCTTGATGAGCCCCAAGCAAAATCACGTACATTTTCCGCTTCAAATTTCCAGATTTTTCTTTCCTTAGATTTGGATTTTTCAGCTTTTTTAGCTTCATCTAAAGTAACGATTTCTATTGGCTCGTTTGAGTTTTCTGCTTGTCTGTATCTTTTTAATTGAGCCGGAGTCAAAACTTGGTCATAATTTTTGCATTCTCCAGTTCCGCCAATGATGTGGTCTGCTGGAACATTCAACGAAACTTTGTAATTTCCGAAGACCAAAGCAAATTCTCCACGTCCTGTAAATTGGTGATTCTGCCAACCGTGAAAATCGCTGTAAACGCACATTCTCGGGAACCATTGTGCCATTGTGTAAAGGTCGTTTCCGTCTTCTGGGAAATATTCGTAACCACCACGTCCTCCTTTTTCGATTCTGTTCGGAATATTATAATTCCAATCGATTTTAAGAATGAATTTCTCGCCAGTTTTTAAAGGTTTTGAAAGGTCGATTCTCATCATCGTTTTGTTAACGACGTATTTCAAAGCTTTTCCGTTCGCATCGGTCACTTTTTCCAGATTCACGCCGTAGCCGTTGTCCTTTGCTGGAATTTCGGATGTGCTTAATTTATCAATAGTCGAACTTTTTGGAAGAGTAGAAGAGAAAGGGAAATCTGCATTTTTTACAGAAGATTGCTGATTTTCATCCAATTGAAGCCAAAGATATTCCAATTCGTCTGGCGAATTGTTATAATAAGTAATAGTTTCAGAACCTTTCAGATTTCTTTTGTCCTCGTCCAGATAAGCGGAAATCTCATAATCAGCTTTTTGTTGCCAATAGTTATGTCCAGGCGCTCCAGAAGCTGTTCTATAAGTATTTGGTGTTGGAAGAATGGTTCCAAGTTGCTCAAATCTATTCCCGTGATTGCTCCCAGGATTGTTTTGAATATTCTGAGCTTTTGCAGTCAAAAAAAGAAATATGAGAAAACTAAATTGAAGAAACTTTTTCATTGGACTAATTTACTAATAAGATTCAAATGTAGAGGTTTTAATGTTAATTTAATGTTAACAAATTTGGCAAGTGTTTTGATGATAATTTAATAATATTAAAACTTTAATTATGATTAAACAATTATTTTCTGTTATGTGCTTATTATTGGCAAGTTTTGTATGTTATGCTCAAACAATTTCTTTGACTGGGCAACAATTTAATGATTGGCAAGGCGATGTAGATTTAACAACGACAACCGGTGTCTTTTATACCGCATCGAATGTGACTCTTGTTCCTGGTGAAGTTAAATTTCGTGAAAATCATTCTTGGGGCAATAGTTGGGGAGCGCCTTCATTTCCAGTTGGAATTGCAAGTTTGAATGTACAAGTTAATATACTAGTGAATGTTGCAGGGACTTACAACATAGTCTTCAACAAATTGACTGGCGTTTACGCGTTCGTTTTGACATCTTATCCTAGGATTTCTCTTGTGGGGCAAAACATTGGAACACCTTGGCAAACAGATGTATTTTTGAATACGACCAATGGAATTAATTATACTTTATCCAATTATAATTTGGTAAGTGGCGATATCAAATTCCGTCTGGAAGCTGGCTGGGTAGTAAGTTGGGGAAAAGGTGATAATTTATTTCCAATTGGTCTCGCAGTTCTCGGAGGCGCTGATATCAATGCGACTGTTGCTGGCACTTACGACATTAGTTTCAATGTGTTGACCGGTGTTTACATCTTCAGTCAAACAATGGCTGTTTCAGATTCGACGAAAAAACAAGTGGTGCTCAACACGCTCGTGAAAGAAGATTTGAAATTTTCTCAACAAGTCAAAACAGTTCAAGTTTACTCGATGGATGGCAAGTTGCACAAAACTTATAGTAATGTAAGCATCATCAATATGAGCGATTTGACAACAGGTCACTACATTTTAAAAATTCAAACCAATGAAAACGAGATGTTTACGCAGGGGATTATGAAAAATTAATTTTCATACCAAAGATTTTCTCCCTTTAAAACTAAAGGACTTGGAAAATTATTGGTGAACAAACTTCCGGTGCCCAATCCTTGTGGCATCGGATTTTTTTTGTTGTAAGTGTATTGTGCAAGGGCGTTCAGTCCGATGTTGCTTTCCAAAGCTGAGGTTATCCACCAATTGATATTGTTTTTCTCTGCCAAGTCAATCCATTCATCCGAACCCGAAAATCCACCAACAAGGCTCGGTTTCAGAATAATATATTGAGGTTTGATTTCTTTCAACAAGTCTTTTTTGGATTCAAGATTCAAAACGCCAATTAATTCTTCATCCAAAGCAATTGGCGTTGGCGTATTTTTACAAAGATTGGCCATTGCTTTCCAATTTCCAGCTTGGATTGGCTGTTCAATCGAATGAATTTCCAGTTCTGCCAACTCTTCCAAAACCAATTTTGCCTGTTCTGGAGAAAACGCACCGTTCGCATCCACGCGAAGTTCAATCTGCTCTTTCGGGAATTTTTGTCGCAAGGATTTGATGATTTCTTTTTCAGAATTCCAATCAACACCAATCTTTAATTTGATGCAAGTGAAATCATTTTCTAATTTTTCCTCAATTTGAGATTGCATAAATTCCGCATTTCCCATCCAAATCAACCCGTTGATCTTAATTGAATCTTTTCCCTCTGTAAAATCGCTTGGAAAATAAATATCTTTTTCTTGATTAAGATTTGCAAAAGCTTGTTCTATTCCAAAAATAATTGATGGGTGATTTATGAGTTCTTCGTGCAACTCTTCAAAACTCAAATTAATGTTTCGGCAAGCCCATTCGAGAGCACTTTCATAATCGTCATCGTCATCAAAACTCAATCCTCGGAAAAGTGCACATTCTCCAATTCCTTTTTTGCCGTCTTCGTGGATCTCGATGAAGTAAGTTTCTTTCGTATTCAAAACACCTCGCGAGGTTCCACTTGGCTGTTTGAAATTCAGAATGTATTGATTGAATGTTGCAGTTTTCATTTTACAAAAATAAAAAAAGACCGAACAAATCGGTCTTTAATATGATTTTAAAATCTTAAAATTTAATTTTTACTCACAGCTTTCGCCATAAATTCCTCAGCTTTTGTTACCATCGCCGCGCTTCCGCAGAAAAATGGAACGCGCTGATGAAGTTCGGTCGGCTCGATTTCCATAATTCTTTTGAAACCGTCACTGCATTTTCCGCCAGCTTGCTCAGTCAAGAACGCCATTGGATTTGCCTCATATAGCAACCTCAATTTTCCATTTGGAGAATTCGAAGTTTGAGGATAGATGTAGATACCGCCTTTCAACATATTTCTGTGGAAATCTGAAACCAAAGATCCGATGTATCTTGACGTGTAAGGTCTTTCGTCTTCTTCTTCCTGGCAATATTTGATGTAATCTTTTACACCTTGAGGGAATTTGACATAGTTTCCTTCATTAATAGAATATATTTTCCCCAAAGTCGGGAATTTGATATTTTCGTGAGATAAGTAATAAGTTCCGATTGATGGATCTAATGTAAATCCATTCACACCATTTCCGGTTGTGTAAACAATCATTGTTGATGAACCGTAAACTACATAACCTGCTGCGACTTGATTTACGCCTTTTTGTAAGAAATCTCTCAATTCCACTGGACTTCCGGGATCCGAAACTCTCCTGTAAATGGAAAAAATAGTTCCTACAGAAACGTTAACATCGATGTTGGAAGAACCATCCAAAGGATCAATTAGAACAACATATTTGCTAAGGTGTGCATTTTCCGTGCATTTAACTTCTATGAAATCATCGCTTTCTTCAGATGCGATTCCACAAACAACTTCTCTTTGAGACAATGCGGCGATGAAAATATCATTGGCCAAAACATCCAGTTTTTGCTGATCTTCTCCTTGGATATTCATATTTCCAACGTTTCCGATGATGTCTGCGATTCCGGCTTTGTTTACTTCTCGGTTTACGATTTTTGTAGCGATTCTTATCGAGCTGATAAGACGGGAAAGTTCTCCAGTAGAATATTTGAAATCATCCTGTTTATCGATGATGAATTCTCCTAAAGTCTGTAAAGCTTGTTTTGACATGGTTCTAATTTTCAGATTTACAAAACTATCATATTTTTTAATTAAATGAAACAAAATTTATCACTATTTGATGATACTTATCATATTCCTATTAATATGGTTTAATGTTTCATTTTGAGTCATTAAAAAAAGCAATGTCCAATTTTCATATTTCGTTCATTATTAATATTTTTGGGGGTTAATAATAAATTAACGATGTTGTCATATTAAAATCAACTGTTTTAAGTCTTAAAAAATCTAATGAAAATTTACAAATTTGGTGGTGCATCTGTAAAGGATGCGGAAGGTGTGAAAAATGTGGCCTTGGTTCTGGAAACTCAAGGGTTTGAAAAATGTTTGCTGGTGGTTTCCGCAATGGGGAAAACGACGAATGCTTTGGAAAAAGTGGTGGAATATTATTTCAAGAAACAGGATTATCAGCAAGAAATTGAATTGATAAAGAAAAATCACATCGATATTGCCAAGGGTTTGTTTTCAGAGAATCATCCGGTTTTCGGAGAGATTTCTTTGTTTTTTGATGACATCGATTCTTTTTTAAGACGAAACAAGTCTCCGAACTACAACTTTGTTTACGATCAAGTTGTAAGTTGTGGCGAGATGATTTCTTCAAAGATTCTTAGCGAATATCTTAATGAAATTCAGTTTTTTAACCATTGGTTGGATGCGAGAGATTACATCAAAACTGATAGCAATTACAGAGAAGGAATCGTCAACTGGCAGGAAACGGAACAGAATATTTCCAAATTGGATAAAATAAATTGTTATGTAACACAAGGATTTATTGGTTCTGAGACCAATAATTTCACGGTGACATTAGGAAGAGAAGGTTCAGATTACACCGCCGCGATTTTCGCATATTGCCTGAACGCGGACGAAATGACAATCTGGAAAGACGTTCCTGGAGTGATGACTGGTGATCCAAGGAAATTTGAGAACGTGGAATTGTTGTCCTTCATTTCTTATGAAGAAGCGATTGAGATGGCTTATTACGGTGCATCCGTCATTCACCCAAAAACTTTGCAACCGCTGAAACAAAAGAATATTCCGTTTTTTGTAAAATCTTTTGTAGAACCAAAAGAACCGGGAACCAAAGTTGGAAACTCCACAGAAAACGAATCTATCGAAAGTTATATCCTCAAAGAAAACCAAACTTTGCTGAATGTTGAAACACGAGATTTCTCTTTTATAGCCGAGGATCACATGAGTTTGATCTTTACGCTTTTGGCAAAATATAAAATTAAAGTTTCTTTGATGCAGAATTCGGCAATTTCATTAGCTTTATGTTTAGAAGACAAATTTGGAATGGCGAATGAATTTAATGAAGAACTACAGCAGAGTTTCATCACGCAGATGACGAAGAATGTATCTCTGTTCACCGTCAGAAATGCTGAGCTGGACAAGCTGGACAAGTTCTACAAAGACAAAAAAGTACTTCTGGAGCAGATTTCCAAAAAAACCTTCCAAATGGTAACCATGTAAAAAAACTATGAGCTTAATTTCCAAAGAAGACTTGATAAAAGCAGCCGGACTCGACAAAATTGGTTTTCTAAAGAGACCAGTTGCCTCGGCAATCATGAATCTTACCAAGATCAATGAAGTCAATACGCTTTATAATAAATTGATTCATACAAAAGGTGTCGAGTTTTTTGATGAATTTGTAAGAGAACAAGAACTCAGCTACATCGTTTTCGAAGAAGATCTGGCGAAGATTCCTAAAACCGGTCCATTTATTATTGTTTCTAATCATCCGCTGGGTGCATTGGACGGAATATTGATGTGTAAAATCATTTTGCGCGTTCGTCCAGATTTCAAGGTGATGGGGAATTTTCTCTTATCGAAAATAAAACCTATGGATCCATTTGTGATTTCCGTTAATCCATTCGAGGAAAGGAAAGACGCTTACAGCAGTTCATCGGGAATGAGAGAAACTTTCAGACATTTGTCAGAAGGTGGATGTTTGGGGATTTTCCCAGCCGGGGAAGTTTCTAATAAAAATAATGAATACGGAGAAATTCTTGACAGACCTTGGGGCAAAACAGCTTTGAAAATCATTAAAAAAGCAAAAGTTCCTGTTGTTCCGATGTATTTCCACGCCACAAATAGTAAAATGTTTTACAACGTTTCTAAGCTTCATCCAGATTTGCAAACCTTGATGTTGCCGACTGAAATGATGCGCAAAAGAGATAAGCCAATCCGAATCAGAATTGGAAGACCAATTTCTGTAAAACAAATGGAAGAGGAGGAAACGCTTGAGGAATTAGGGGATTATCTTTATAATAAAGTCTATATGCTGAAGTCTTACTATGAAAAAAGAAAAAGCATTACAGAAAAACTAAAGTTGCCAAATATGGCGCTTAAAAATCCGCTTCAAAAACAAAATAACATTGTCCAGAATATCATAGATCCAACGCCGATTGAGGATATTATCAATGAGATAGAAAATCTCAAAGTTGCTGAAAATAAGAAACTTTTTTCTCACGGCGATTATGATGTTTTCTTTACAAAATCAGAAGAAATTCCATCAATAATGAGGGAAATTGGAAGGCAAAGAGAATTGACATTCCGAGCAATAGGAGAGGGGACAAATCTTCCTTTTGATTTGGATGAATATGATAATCATTACCATCATCTTTTCCTTTGGGACAATGCTGGCAAAAAATTGGTTGGTGCATACAGAATGGCTCTTGGTTCCGAAGTGATGAAAAAGCACGGAATCGATGGATTCTACACCAGTTCACTCTTTGAATATGATCCGGAATTGCAACCATTTTTCCGAAAAGTGATAGAAATGGGAAGAGCTTATATTTCTATTGAATATCAGCAAAAACCATTTCCATTGTTCTTGCTTTGGAGAGGAATCGTGCACGTTTGTTTGAGAAATCCAGAACACAAATTCCTAATGGGAGGCGTGAGTATCAGCAACAAGTTTTCAGAGTTTTCAAAATCATTAATGATAGAATTTATGCGTTCTCATTATTATGACTCTGCCGTTGCGCAATATATTCATCCAAAAAATGAATTTAAGGTGGTGATGAAGGAGCGTGATAAGGCTTTGTTCTTTGAAGATATGGACGCAGATCTTAATAAATTAGATAAAATCATAGACGATCTGGAGCCAGAATTGAGATTGCCAGTTTTGATTAAAAAATACATCAAGCAAAATGCAAAAATGATTGCCTTCAACGTAGATCCAAACTTCAACGATGCAATTGACGGATTGATGTACATTCGAATCAGTGATCTTCCGGAAGATACTATAAAACCGGTTTTAGAAGAGTTAAGTGATTTTTTCAAAGCGCAAACTGAAAAAAAATCCTCTGAAAATCAGTAATTTTCAAACAAATATTGACTAATTTTCAATATAATTTGCATTGTAAGGATAAAGACTATATTTTTGCACCACTCAAAATAACAATGCGAGTGATGGTTTCTTAGCTCAGTTGGTAGAGCAATGGATTGAAAATCCATGTGTCCCTGGTTCGATCCCTGGAGAAACCACTTAAAACCGCCTAACTTTAGGCGGTTTTTTTATTTATATATTTGAATCAACAAAATCTGCTTTCTCCCAAATATCTGACCTTAAAATGAAATTGGAATTTTACACCCCGAAAAATGAAACTTTGAAAAAATACATCGAAGGATATTATTTTATTTCGGGTGAAGAAAAATCTAAACCTTTGCACTACAGGACGTTTCCTAATAATTTTTTCATCTTCTCGGCCAATCAAAATGCAGATGTTGAGATTAATGACAATCAAATAGTCGTCAGACAATCAGAAAATGAAAATGTTATTGCAAATTTTGTTGCAAAATATTCGAAACCAATTGAAGTTATTTATGACGAGGCAGTAGCGGAAGTGACCATTTATTTCAAACCTTTGGGCATTAATCAATTTGTTGAAAATCTGGAGATTTTCTTTGAAGATATTCTAGGTCTGCATTTTAATCTTTTTGAAGATTTTATTCATTCAATGGAAAGTATTTTTAAAATAAAGGATAGAGAAATTCAAAGAGAAAAATTAGAACATTATTGGCTTTCGAAATTAAAAGAGAAGGATTTTTCGGAACTGGAAAAGATCATTTCTGACATCGAATCAGATCTGAGAATTGATGATATTGCCATTAGAAATAATTTTTCAAGACAATATCTAAACAGACTTTTTTCTAAAACAATTGGAAAATCGCCATCGGAATATCGCAAAATTCACCGTTTTCGAAATGCAATCATCAATCAAAAAAAGCAGAAAAATTTGACCCATCTGTCACTTGAAAGTTCATTTTACGATCAGTCACATTTAATCAAGGATTTCAAGCAACTTACGAATGTGAGTCCGAATTCCTTCTTTAAAACCGTCAATACGGAAAAGGAGAATATTTGGCTTTTTATCTAGAGGTTTCCATTTTTACAATCTCAGGACGTTTCCCCAATCTATATTTGCATTATAACATTTAGATAAAATGAAACGATTACTTTTTTTAACGGCAGTTTTGTTCGCAAATTTCACTTTCGCCCAAGAAACCAAATGCAACTGCAGTCAGGCATTAAATCAATTGATGGATAAGGTTGAGAATAACTATCCTGGTTTTGATGATAAAACAAAAGACAAGGAATCTTACACTGATTTTAAAGCAAACCTGATCATTCAATCCAAAAGTTCAGACGATTTGGCTTGTCAAAAAACGATAAAGAAGTACACCGATTTTTTCAAAGATCCACATCTCTGGGTGGGAATGAACAATCGGCCTTTTGCAAATGAAACCAATGGTTCTGCTGAAAAGCTTAATATCGATATTAAGGATTTTCAAAAAAAAGTAGTGAAGTCGAATGATGATTATGAAGGTATCTGGCTGACCGCTGGTTATAAAATCGGAATCAAGAAGACAAATGCGAATGAATACGTCGGTTTCATCATAGAATCTGCTTCTAATTCCTGGAAAGTTGGCGAGGTGAAATTTAAAATATTCTCAAATCAAAAATTTGAATATTTATTAGGAGACAAATCCAAAAAATATGGAAAATACAAGTTCTTAGACAAAAATATTCTGTTCTTTAATGAGATAGATGTTGCATTAGCAAAAGAAATATCCAAACCAAGCGTCGCCTTTGAACAGCAGGAGAAAAGGTTGAAAGAATTGACAGGTTTTAGTTTTAAGAAAGTGTCGGATAAAACTTCAATTCTGAAATTACCAAGTTTTGAACACCATCTAGTAAAAGAAATCGAAAAACTGATTGACGACAATAAAGCTTTGCTTGAGAACAGCGAAAATCTCATCATTGACCTCCGGGGAAATGGCGGTGGAACAACGGATGGCTATCAAAAACTTCTGCCTTACATTTCCGGAAAATCAATCCAACATACTGGCGTTGAGTTCTTAGCGAGCCAGACTTTCCTAAACAGTTTGGAAAAATACAAAAAGAATCTGGGGAAAGATGAGTCAACTGAAGTGGTTGATAATCAAATTGCTAAAGTAAAAGAAAACTTGGGAAGATACTTTAATTACGATGAAAAAGGTGGATTGAATCGAATCCAAAAAATAGATGTCGCACCAAAAAGTCCAGAAAACATCATCATTCTTGCTAATAAATGGACAGGAAGTTCTGCGGAATATTTGCTTTATATTGCCAAGCAAAGCAAAAAAGTAAAGCTAATGGGAATCCCAAGTTACGGCGCATTGGACTATGGAAATGCGATTTACACGGATTTTGGATGCAAGGATTACCAGCTTCTATTGCCAACTTACAAGGCGATGCGTTTGCCAGAGTATCCAATTGACAACATCGGAATTCAGCCCGATATTTATTTGGATCAATCTATAGAAGATTGGGTTCAATATGCAATCGATTATTTAGAAAATTAATTTAAATAAAAACAAAAAATCCTGAATTCAATGTTCAGGATTTTCTTTTATGGTTTTTTCTCGGCTCTCACCGCATCTGGAACCATAATCTCATAGTTGCCACCATACGAAATGATTTCGCGCACAATGCTACTACTTATGTATGATTTGCCAGAAGATGTCAAAAGGAAAATGGTTTCAATGGTATTTTCCCTTGTCAAAGCTCGGTTGGTTTGGGCAATTGACTTTTCAAATTCAAAATCGGCTGGATTTCGTAAACCTCTCAAAATGAAATTCACGTTTTTACTTTTACAGTAATCGATGGTCAATCCTTCAAAATCATCGACTTCTACATTCGGGAATTTTTCGAAGGTTTTTCTGATGAATTCCTTGCGTTGCTCGAGAGAGAACATATATTTTTTCTGAGAATTCTTTCCGATGGCGATGATGATCTTGTCAAAAAGCGGAACCGCGCGCTCTACGATATCGTAATGTCCAAGTGTGATGGGATCGAACGATCCGGGGAAAACAGCAATTTTCATTTATTTCAGATTTAAAAAAAATTAAGCCAAAGACTTTTCTCTGGCTAATTTATAATTATTTATTTAAAGCTTTCGCAACTTCGCTTCCACAAAGGTCTTTGATGGAGATTCCGTAGATCTTCGCTTGTTGCGGAAGGATACTTGCCGGCGAAAATCCAGGATTTGTATTCATTTCCAAAAGGTAAGGAATTCCGTCCACAATGATGAATTCTGATCTCGAGAATCCACTCATTCCAAGTGATCTATAAGCTTTGATGGAAATCTCTTCCACCTTTTTTGTCGTCTCTTCGTCAATTCTTGCAGGCGTGATCTCCTGAGAAGCACCTTCATATTTGGCTTCATAATCAAAGAATTCTTTGTCAGGAATGATTTCCGTAATTCCAAGCACGATGACTTCACCTTTGTAATCCAAAACGCCCACAGAAACCTCGGTTCCGTTTAAAGCGCTTTCGATTAGGATCTCGTCGTCTTCCTTGTAGGCAATTTCAAGTGCATTTTTCAATTCGCTTTTTTCTTTGACCTTCGAAATTCCGAGTGAAGAACCGCTTTGATTGGGCTTCACGAAAAGTGGCAATCCCAGTTCTTCCACGATTTTGTCATCAGAAATATCTTCACCTTTTCTTAGGTAAATGCTTTTCGCTGATGGAATTCCGTATTTTGAAAGAACTGCTAAAGTATCTTTTTTGTTGAATGTCAAGGCGCTTTGATAGAAATCACAGCCTGTATATTTTTGTCCAACTGCATCCCAATAAGCTTGTAGGATTCCGTTTTCGCCAGGCGTTCCGTGGATGATATTAAAGCAAGCATCGAATTTCAGACTTTCTCTATTTCCTAAATCGGCAGAAAAATCAGCTTTGTTAATTGGTTTTTTTTGATCGTTTTCATCGAGGAAATACCATTCATCTTTCAGGATGACCACTTTGTAAACATTATAGATTTCACGGTCCAAAGAATCGAAAATCAATTGTCCACTTTTTAGAGAAACTTTGTATTCATCAGAATATCCGCCCATTACGACGGCGATGTTTTTTTTGCTCATTCTAGAATTATATTGTAAACAAATGTAAAAATTTTATGTAAAAAACGATGATAAAATCTTTTGAATTTTAGATAGTGAATACGATTGATGTATGGAGGTAAGTGTACTTTTAAAATCTTTGATGAGTTTTACGTCTTTGCGAACCTTAAAAATATTTTCAATAAATTTAAAAAAAATCTTTGCGGACTTTGCGTTTGAATTTTTTCATCAATAAAAATACAACTTCAAATAAGGCCAATAAACCAAAGCTCCAACACAAATTGCAGAAATAGTCGCCAGCAAAACCGCTCCGCCAGCCAAATCCTTAACAGTTCCAATTCTCAGATCAAATTCCGGCTGGATATAATCGCAGATTTTCTCTATGCAAGTATTCAAAGCTTCCGTCACCAGGACGAAGAACGAAACCAGAATGATCAACGCACTTTCAAAATTTGAAAGTCCAAAATAAACGATCAGAAAAAGATTAATGATTAATCCCAAAATATGGATCTGGAAATTGCGCTCGTTCCTCAAGATCCACAGGATCCCATGGATTGTGAACTGAACGCTTTTATGAAATGGCGGTTTTTTCATAGGAATAATATCAACAAAGATAGATAAATCTAAAAATTGTTAATAACTAAATAAATACAGCTTTTAAAATCACATCAAATTTATTATCTTTGTAGAATTGAAATAAATACAGTTTATGAGATTTATTGTTGCCAGTGGCGATTTGCAAAAAGCTTTACAGACCGTTAGCGGTGTGATTTCCGGTTCACAGTCAAGACCGATTTTGGAGAATTTTCTTTTCGAGTTAGATCAGAACTTGTTGACTGTTACCGCATCAGACGGCGAAACAACGCTAATCACTTCTTTGGAAGTGAAGTCAGATGACAAAGGAAAATTAGCAGTTCCGGGAAAGATCTTTCAGGATTTCTTGAAGACTTATGGAGAGCAACCTTTGACTTTAGCCGTGAAAGATTCCGAGGACGGGAACGGAAGCGTTCTTGAGATTTTGGATGAGAAAGATAACTTTGCAGTAGCACTTGACAATGCAGACGATTATCCGGAATTGCCTGAATTCGATGCGTCTCAAAAAGTGACCATCTCTGGTGGCGTTTTGGCAGAAGCTTTGGCGAACACGTTGTTTGCGACGAGTAACGATTCTCTTCGTCCGGTTATGACGGGTGTTTTATTTCAATTCAAAGAAGATGAGACCAATTTTGTTTCTACAGATTCTCACAGATTGGTGGTTTACAAAAGAACAGACGTTACGCATCCTGAGACTTTGGAATTCATTATGCCAAAAAAACCATTGGCGATCTTCAAAAATATCCTGAACAACTCAACTGAGGATGTCTTGATTGAGTTCAGTGATAATATGGCGAAATTCACTTTTGGAAACAACACTTGGATCTGTCGTTTGATCGATGGGAAATATCCAAACTACAACGCTGTAATTCCGAAAGAAAATCCAAATGTTTTGACCATCAACAGAGGTCTGCTTTTGAGTTCTATTAGAAGAGCGTCCATTATGTCCAACAAATCTACCAATCAGGTAAGATTCAAATTGTCTGGAAACGTGCTTCACCTTCACGCAGAAGATACAGAATACGCGAACAAAGCAGATATGCAGATTCCTTGCGATTACAATGGTGATGATATCAACATCGGTTTCAGTTCAAAATTCCTGACAGAGATGTTATCCGTTTTGGCTTCTGACGATGTCACAATGAAAATGTCTCAGCCAAACAGACCAGGAATCGTTGAACCAGTTGACGGATTGGAGGAGAACGCAAGTATCTTGATGCTGTCAATGCCAGTGATTGGTTTATAAGCGATAAATGATAATTGATGAATGAGTATTTATCAATTTTATAAATAATAAGATTTGAGATTTGATGATTCAAATCTCAAATTTTGTTTAATAAATATTTTGGGCAGCTTTTCCGCCTTCCGTTCCCAATCTTTTTTGCCAAAGCTTTTCCAGCCGCAAAAAAGGATTTCCACTCAAGTCGGGCTGCAGCTTCGCGGAAAAGAAAGATTGAACAATAAAAATAATTTTGTCATTCCGTAGGAATCTAAACTCAGAGATTCCGAATGAAGAACAAAGAATAATTAAAAACCTCGGACATCAGACTTCTGACTTCCGACAATAATATAAAAAATGAAAATCTCAAATAATTGGCTTAAGGATTATATCAAAACTGAACTTTCTACGGAAAAGATCAGTGCGTATCTTACAGACATCGGTCTGGAAGTGGAAGGCGTAGATAAATTCGAAAGCGTAAAAGGTAGCTTGGAAGGAATCGTTGTTGGCAAGGTTTTGACTTGCGAAAAACATCCGAATGCAGATAAACTCAACAAAACAACAGTCGATGTTGGCGGAAAAGTTTTAGAGATTGTTTGTGGCGCACCAAATGTTGCCGAAGGACAAACCGTTCCTGTAGCAGTGGTTGGTACTAAAATCTACGCAAAAGACGGAACTTCTTTCGATATCAAAAAAGCAAAAATCCGTGGCGAAGTTTCCGAAGGAATGATCTGTGCAGAAGACGAATTAGGATTAAGCGACGATCACGGCGGAATTATGGTCTTGGATTCAGAAAAATTCGAAGTTGGAAAGAATTTCGCAGACTATTTTGAATTGACAAACGATGAGGTTTACGAGATCGGATTGACACCAAACAGAACCGACGCAATGTCACATTACGGCGTTGCCAGAGACTTGCAGGCTTTCTTGGTTTCCAATAACCTGAAATCAGAATTCACAAAAATCGAATCCAAAGTCTTAAATATCGAAGGTTCTCACGATTTTAAATTACAAATAGAAAACTCTGAACTTACGCCAAGATATTTGGGTGCAGTGATCGAAAATGTAGAAGTGAAAGCTTCTCCAGATTGGTTGAAAGCAAGATTGAAAGCCATCGGTCTTTCGCCGATCAATAATGTGGTCGATATCACCAATTATATTCTTCACGGTCTTGGACAACCGCTTCACGCTTTTGATGCGGACAAAATTGCAGACAAGATTGTGAAAGTAGGAACCGTAAAGGAAGGAACAAAATTCAAAACTTTGGATGGTGTTGAAAGAACTTTGAACGGTTCCGAGATCATCATCAAAGACGGAAAAGACAATCCACTTTGCATTGCCGGCGTTTTTGGCGGAAGCGAAAGTGGCGTTTCTTCGGAAACCAAAACGATATTTTTGGAAAGCGCTTACTTCAATCCAGTGGCAATCAGAAAAGCTTCGAAATTCCACGGACTCAATACCGACGCATCTTTCCGTTTCGAAAGAGGTGTGGATCCGAACAATGCGAGAACCGCTTTGACACACGCGATCCAGTTGATTGTGGAATTGGCTGGCGGAAAATTGGTTGGCGAGATTCTGGAAAGTTATCCAGAGAAGATCAAAGACCATTACGTCGTTTTCAGATATTCGAAGATTGATCAGATCTTGGGAACTAAAATTCACAGAGAAAAGATCAAAGAGATTTTAAAGTCTTTGGAGATCACCATTCTGAACGAAATTCAAAATGGATTGGAATTATCAATTCCAGTTTACAGAGCCGACGTTACCAGAGAGATCGACGTCATCGAGGAAGTTCTAAGGATATACGGTTACAACAAGATCGAAGCACCAAAGAAAATTTCCTTCACACCTGTGAAATTGGATTTCGAAGATCAGGACGCTTTGGAAAACGCTTGGGCAAGGACTTTACAAGGTAACGGCTTCAACGAGGTAATGAACAATTCACTAACCTCAGTAAAAGACGAGACCGATGCGGTAAAGTTGTTGAATCCATTGAGCAACGATCTGGCATTTATGAGAAAGTCTTTGTTAGAAGGACTTTTAGGAAATGCGATCTACAACATCAACAGAAAATCTGCGGATATCAAGTTTTTCGAATTAGGAAAAATTTATCATAAAAAAGAAACTTACGAAGAAAGAAAACAATTGGCAATCCTGACAACTGGGAGAGAAGTTGCAGAGAACTGGCTTCAGCCGAAAAGCGCGACAGATTTCTACCATTTGAAAGCTTACGTGAAAATTCTTTTGGAAAAACTAAACCTTGACCTTCACGAATCCGCCTTGGAAGACACACGTTTTTCCGATGCTCTGGAAATCACAGCAGAAGGGAAAACTTTGGTCAGATTAGGGAAAGTTTCCCCACAATTGTTGAAGGATTTTGACATCAGTCAAGACGTTTTCTACGCAGAGATCGAGCTGGAAAATTGCCAGTCTTTCAGAAGCAACGAAAACCTAAAATTTGTAGACATTCCAAAATTCAACAAAATCAGAAGAGACCTTGCGTTGTTGGTGGACAAGACGATCTCCTACTCAGAATTGTACGAGTTGGCGAAGAAGAACAAATCGCCTTTCCTTAAGAAAATCAATCTTTTCGACGTTTACGAAGGCAAAAATCTTCCGGAAGGCAAAAAATCCTACGCGATGAGTTTCGAACTCCTCAACGAAGAAAAAACCTTGGAAGACAAAGACATCACAGAAGTAATGAACTCGCTTATCAAATCTTTCACAAAAGAATTGAACGCAGAATTGAGATAACTTTAATAAATCTTCAGTACACATAAAAACCCAGTCATAGTTTCCAATTATGACTGGGTTTTTAATTTGAAAATCTTTAGGAGCTTGATCCCGCTATCCACTATATCTTTTTCTGAGCTTGGCCGAAGCTAACGGAAAAGAAAAAGGATGCCGTTCCTATCGGGGCTATGGACTTTGTCGTTTTATAGAAATTTGGATATCCGTTATAGAAACTACCAATCAAAAGTCATCCTAATTCAAATTCATTCCAAACTCAATTTTTGTAACTTTGCCCCAATGAATTCTTTAGTTGACAAATACAATATTCCAGGTCCGCGTTACACGTCTTATCCAACTGTTCCTTATTGGAACGAGGCAAATTTTACCGCAGATCTTTGGAGAAAATCAGTGATCAGGACTTTTTCAGAAAGCAATTCTGAAGAAGGGATTTCCATTTATATTCACTTGCCTTTTTGTGAGGCACTTTGTACGTTTTGTGCGTGTCACAAGAGAATTACGAAGCAACATTCTGTAGAAATTCCATATCTGGAAAGCGTTTTGAAAGAGTGGAAATTGTACTTGCAATTGTTCGATCACAAACCAAAACTAAAAGAACTGCACCTTGGAGGCGGAACTCCGACTTTCTTCTCTCCTGAAAACCTGAGAACACTTTTACAAGGTATTTTTGATACGGTAGAAATTGCCGAAGATCAGGAATTCAGCTTTGAAGGTCATCCGAATAATACGACCAAAGCTCATCTTCAGACTTTATTTGATCTTGGATTTACAAGAGTCAGTTTTGGCGTTCAGGATTATGACCCGAAAGTTCAGAAGGCGATCAACAGAATCCAGCCTTTCGAAAATGTGAAAAACGTGACGGAATGGGCAAGAGAAATTGGTTATAAAGGAATCAGCCACGATTTGATTTTCGGATTACCACATCAGACTTGGGAAGCGGTAGAATTTACCATTCGAAAAACAATGGAACTGAAACCCGATCGTTTGGCATTTTATTCCTATGCTCACGTTCCGTGGGTAAAAGGCGTTGGTCAGCGTGGTTTTGACGAAAATGACCTTCCAAGTGGCGACGAAAAAAGAAGACTTTACGAAGACGGAAAAAAACTGTTGGAAGAGCTTGGTTACATAGAAATCGGGATGGATCATTTCGCTTTGGAACATGATGACCTTTATCAATCATTGGTTCAGAACAAACTGCACCGTAATTTTATGGGATATACTTCCAGTAAAACCCAATTGATGGTTGGTTTAGGAATGTCCGCAATTTCAGATTCTTGGTATGCGTTTGCACAAAATGTAAAGACTGTTGAGGAATATCAAAAGTTGGTGGAAGAAGGACAAATTCCTGTTTTCCGAGGGCATATTTTGGATGATGAAGATTTAAAAATCAGAAAACATATTTTGAATTTGATGTGTCAGTTGGAAACAAGTTGGGATATTCAAAATACTTTTCCTGAGATTGAAAATTCTTTAGAGAAATTAAGAGAAATGGAATCTGACGGATTAGTTGAAATCTTTGATAATAAAATTAAAATCACAGAAAAAGGGAGAGCATTCACAAGAAACGTCGCAATGGTTTTTGATCTCAGAATGTTGAGGAATAAACCTGAAACGCGGATTTTCTCGATGACAATATAATATTTAAAGGAAGTTTTCATTAACTTCCTTTTTTATTTTAATCCAATCTCAAATGAACTTGATCAAGCAAAAAAATATTATTCTAAAAAGCGAGAAAGAATTTTTGGCTGATGCTATTTTTCCTGAGTCCAAGGAAAAACTTCCGCTGATCATATTTGTCCACGGCTACAAAGGTTATAAAGATTGGGGAACTTGGGAATTGATGGGAGAGAAGTTTGCAGAAGCCGGATTCTATTTTGTTAAATTCAATATGTCGCACAATGGAACTACAATCGAAGATCCAAAGAACTTTGCTGACCTTGAGGCTTTTGGTCAAAATAATTTCTCGAAGGAATTAGCAGATTTGGAAATTGTGATTGATTATTTTAAAATTCAAAAAGAAGTTGATTCTGAAAATATAGCTTTGATAGGTCACAGCAGAGGTGGCGGAATTTCTGTTGTCAAAGCTTCGGAGAATAAAAATATTACCAAATTAATTACACTCGCAAGTGTTTCCACACTTGACAGATTTCCAAAAAACGAAGATTTTGAAAACTGGAAAAAAGACGGTGTTTATTTCATCGAAAACGCCAGAACGAAGCAAAAAATGCCTCAATATTTTCAGTTTTTCGAAGATTACGAAAATAATAAGGAAAGATTTGATGTGGAAAAAGCTTGTGAAAATTTAGCGATTCCTGCTTTATTCATTCACGGTTCCAATGACGAATCTGTAACCATCGATCATTCCGAAAATCTTCATCAATGGACAAAAGATTCTCAATTCAAAATTATAGAAAATACGGCTCATACTTTTGGCGCAAAAGAACCTTGGGAAAGCGATTCGTTACCAAAAGAATTAGATGAAGCGGTAAAAGTTTGTATTGATTTTCTAACAGAAAAGTAAATTCAAAGCAAATAGCAAAACGCCATTTGCAATTAGCAAATTACTTCTTCTTAACCAGATTGTTGTTTTCAATCCAACGTTTGCTGTTGTTGATATCTTTCAAATACCAAATGTCACTCGCGTTCATCAAATAAAGGTTGATCGAAATTGGCATTGCGATTTTCTTACCCTCCAAAAAGTTGGCTCTCACGGAAATTGCATTTCTCTTTCGGATGTAATCACCGGTGAAAATATTGGAAAAACTTTCTCCGCTTGATTTGTCATCTATCAGTTCAATCATCGTCAAAGTCCCATCAGCATTGAATTCCAAGATGTGGCGTTCTGCGTGATCTTCAAAATCTTCTACCATTACAAACTTTTTCCCTTTTAGATCATAGTTGCTGGCATCTTTCATTTTTTTGCCTTTTTGCTCGATTTTTTCGAGGATTTTGTTGATGCCGGAAAAGTCCTGAGAATAGAAATAAACAGATGAAATTAAGCTTAAGAAGAGAAGTGATTTTTTCATTTTAATAATGTGTCTTTGCTTGCAAAAATACGAATTTGCAAAAGTCTTTCAGCAAAATATTAAAACAGATTTTTGATTATCTTTGCAGAATGATTAGGATTACCAAGATTTTCACTTTTGAGACGGCTCACGTGCTTTATAATTATGATGGCAAATGCAAAAATATGCACGGCCATTCCTACAAATTATTCGTAACGGTGAAAGGAAATCCCATCAACGATCTTGACGATCACAAAAACGGAATGGTGGTAGATTTTGGCGATATAAAAAAAATCGTCAAAGAAGAAATCATCGATCTTTGGGATCACGCCGTTATGATAAACGGTGTTTCTCCTCACAAATCTCTTGGCGAGACTTTAGAAAATCAAGGTCATAAAGTAATATTTTGTGACTACCAGCCGACTTGCGAGAATATGCTTTACGACATAGCTTCGAAAATAAAATCCAAACTTCCATCCGAAGTACAACTTGCCTATCTCAAACTGCACGAGACCGAAAATTCTTACGGCGAATGGTTGGCTGAAGAAAACTAATTTCCATATCAATAATTTTTTGACATTTTTTTGTTGATTGTTTGGTGTATTAATAAATTTTAATACTTTTGCACCCTAAAATTTAACAAACTATGAAAAAATTATTAGTTCTTGGTGCAGTTGCACTTTTCGGAGCAATGAACGCTCAGGAATCTGCTGAAGGTTTTGTAAAAGGAAGTACTTTCATCACAGGTTCAGTGGGATTCAATTCTTCAAAAACAGGTGATGTAAAATCTAACGGTTTCACAATCGCTCCAAGTGTTGGTCATTTTGTATCTCCAAACATCGCAGTTGGTGCAAGATTAGGTTTTGATAATGTGACTAATGACAATGGTACAATCGAAACTAAAACAAATACTTTCTCTGCTGGAGTTTTTGGTAGATATTACTGGATGCCAGCTTCTAAGTTTTCAATCTTTGCAGAATTAGGAGTGGACTATGCAAATGCATCTTTTGATGCTGGTGTTGCTGGTTTCGAAAAATCAAAAGCGAATGGTTTTGGTTTTGGATTTGCGCCAGGTATCAATTATTTCTTGAACAACAATTTTGCTCTAGAAGCTAAATGGGGAGTTCTTGGATATAGCTCTGTAAAACCAGATATAGATGGTGCAAAAGCTACAAATAATTTTGACTTTGGAGTTAACCTAAGTGATATCAATTTAGGTTTGGTTTACAAATTCTAATTAGATTTTATTTTTCAATAAACAAGAAACCTCGCAAATCGCGAGGTTTTTTAGTTAGGATAAACAATATATCTCTGTCTTATTTTTTCAAAATATTGAAGGTCTTTTTTCCAGCTTTCTCGGATTTCATTTTCAGATTTTCCGGCAATCATTTGTTTTCTGAGTTCATCGCTTCCTGCCAATTTATCAAAGAAGAGATTTTTCAGGAAATAATCCTGCTGGGGATTTTTATAATCTTTATAGGATTTCAAAAGCCATTCGAGATTTAGTTGTCGCAGATCTTGAGAATAATTAATGAGGTTTTCGCCGTAACACAATTTCCCGTTCAAGAAAGGATCTTTTGCACCTTCAGTTGGTTTTGGCGTGAATTGATAAGCAAAATTTTTCGTCCACGGACTTCCATAAATTTGAAAAGGCAAATCTGTTCCGCGTCCTACAGAAACCTGTGTTCCTTCGAAGAAACAAAGACTTGGATAGAGATTGATGGATTTATCATTAGGCAGATTTGGCGAAGGTTTATCAGAAACGCCATATCGTTTTTGCTTGTGGTAATTCAGCATCGGAATCAAAGTATATTTTGCTGTGACATTATTTTTAAGCCACTTTTCGCCGTTTACCATTTTTCCGTACTCACCAATTGTGAGTCCATAAACCACGGGAACATTATGTAGTCCAATAAAACTTTTCCATTTGTCACGCATCATTGGTCCGTCTGTGTAGCCGTCGTGCGGATTGGGTCTGTCGAGAATGATGACTTCGATATTGTTTTCCGCCGCCGCTTCCATTATATAAGTTAATGTCGAAATGTAAGTGTAGAACCTAACGCCAACATCCTGAATATCAAATAAAATCACATCAACGCCTTTCAGATATTCTGCCTTTGGTTTTTTGTTGTCACCGTAAAGTGAAACAATTGGCAATCCCGTTTTTTTGTCAACGCCACTTTTTACGTGTTCGCCAGCGTCTGCAGTTCCTCGGAAACCGTGTTCTGGCGCGAAGATGGATTTGATTTTAACATTATTTTCAACCAAAAAATCCACAAGGTGTTTTTTATCTTTCAAAAGACTTGTCTGGTTGGCTGCAACGATGACGTTTTTATTTTTGAGAAGAGGAAGATAGAGCTCGGGTCTGTCCGTCGCAGTTGCGAAGTAGTCTTTGACTTTGTTTTGCGCTTTGATAAATGGTATTGAACTAAAATAAATTAGCAGGATAAAAACTAAAGTTTTATTTTTGGGACTTAAAATCATAGATTTGAATTTTCCGTTATATTTCTCGAAAAAGATAGCGTTTTCCAAAGATAACAAAAATAATCTCTCGAAAGTCATCGTCTATATTGGCAGGCTTTCCGTGGCATTGGGCATCATTGTTTCCTTGATTACGATTTCTACAGGTCTGGGTTCCAAGAAGGCGATAGAAGACAGGATTTCCAATTTCAGTGGCGATATTTCTGTCAAATCTACGCGTTCCAACTCTTCCTACAATTCCTCGGTTTTGGAGACAAACGGATTGGACATCAAAGCTGTGAAAAGCATCGAAGGCGTTGCAGGTCTACAATCTTACGCTTCTGTCAGTGGCATTTTAAGAACGGAAACCAACTTCGCCGGCATAATTCTGAAAGGTGTTGGGAAGGATTTTGACAAAGCCAGATTTCAGCCATTTATAACGTCGGGATCTATTCCAGATTTCAAAGAAGATGGTTATAACAACGAGATCATCTTATCAGAAAAAATAGCAAACGACCTTTCTCTGAAAGCCAATGACAGCATCGTCACTATTTTCTCAAAGGAAGACCAAAAACCAATTTACAGAAAATTCTTGGTCAAAGGAATTTACAAGACCGACATCAAATTGGTGGACGATCTCTATATGATCGGCGACATCAATCACGTCCGAAGAGTAATGAATATGGGCGAAAAGGAAGTTGGCGGACTGGATATTTTCCTAAATGACACTAGCAAAATTGACGAAGTTTTCCCAGAGATAGAAAAGTACATCGGCTATAAAAATTACGCTGAAAAAGTCACAGAAAAGTATCCGCAAATTTTGGATTGGATCAATATTTTCAATGTCAATATTTCGCTTATTATTGCAATAATGCTTGTCGTAGTCGTTATCAACGTGATTATGATTCTCCTCATTTTGATCATCGAGAGAACCAATTCCATCGGCGTTTTGAAAACGATGGGAGCATCCAACGCGCAGATCAGATCCATATTCATCAATTATACATTAATGATTATGATTCCGGGATTATTGGCAGGAAACATCATCGGGATTGGATTGTTATTAGTTCAAAAATATACAGGATTTATCAAACTGGATCCCGAAAATTACTTTATCAGCACAGTTCCGGTAGATCTCAATCCGATTTACATCATTGCAGTTTCGGTCGGCATCTTTATTGTTTCAGGTATAGCGATGATCTTGCCAAGTTATTTGATCAGTAAAATATCACCTGTAAGAGCCATCAAGTATAGCTAGAATATAAATGATAAGAGATGAATGATTCTTCAATCAGCTGTTATCATTTATCAATCATCAACCATCAATTATAATAATTATGAAATATTACAACAATATCGTAGAAACCATTGGTAACACACCATTAGTCAAGATCAACAGAGTTTTAGGAGAAGATTTCCCAGCTTTGGTTTTGGCAAAAGTTGAAACTACGAATCCAGGAAATTCCGTAAAAGACAGAATGGCTCTCAAAATGATAGAAGATGCCGAAAAAGATGGCCGTCTAAAACCAGGCGGAACCATCATCGAAGGAACTTCCGGAAACACAGGAATGGGATTGGCTTTGGTCGCTATCCAAAAAGGTTACAAATGTATCTTCGTGACAAATTCCAAACAATCAAAAGAGAAATGTGACATTCTCCGCGCAGTTGGTGCAGAAGTAATTGTTTGTCCAACAGACGTAAAACCGACAGATCCAAGATCCTATTATTCAGTTTCAAAAAGATTGGCGAAAGAAACAGAAAACGGTTGGTACGTGAATCAATACGATAATCTTTCCAACAGACAAGCGCATTACGAAAGTACAGCGCCAGAAATCTGGGACCAAACAGACGGGAAACTAACGCATTTCGTAGCTGGAGCCGGAACAGGCGGAACAGTGACGGGTTGTGGAACATTCTTCAAAGAAAGAAATCCTGAAATTAAAATCATTGGTGTTGATACTTACGGTTCCATCTTGAAAGAAATTCACGAGACGGGAGAGATTCATTTGGAAAATGCTTACACTTATATCACAGAAGGCATCGGCGAAGATATCCTTCCCGAAAATTACGATATGAGCGTCATCGACCATTTCGAAAAAGTGACGGATAAAGATGGTGCGATCTATGCAAGAAGACTGGCGAAAGAAGAAGGGATTTTCTGTGGCTATTCTGCTGGAAGCGCAATGTCAGCTTTGGTTCAGATGAAAGACCAGTTCACAAAAGACGATGTGATTGTAGTTTTGCTACACGATCACGGAAGCCGTTACGTAGGCAAAATCTATAACGACGATTGGATGAAAGAAATGGGTTGGCTGGAGTAATTATAATCGATAAATCATCAATTATAAATGATAAAACCGTTTTGTTGAAGCAAAACGGTTTTTTGTTTATTAATAGGAGAAGGCTTTAACTTACTTTTATTTTTGATTTACAATTGGCTCTGGTCGAAATTTATAATCATTAAATTACAAAATCCCACCACCCAAAATCAATCTGATGAATCCGAAAAATGCTGCTACGCCACACATTACGATGCCGGCGATGGCATTACTTTTTGGCAGATTATCTTCTTGCACGTAAGCTACGATGCTGATCACCAATCCGATCATTGAAAAAGGAATGTTGATCCAGTTGAATGATCCCAAACAAGGAATAAATCCGAAAAGCATTCCGAAAATCGCTAAAATTCCCATTACCAGACTTGCTGTTTTCATAGTTTTGTTTTATTGTTTTTGAATAAATATTTTAAAAAGAAAAGCGAATTTAAGATTAATAAACCGAACATAAATGGACTTAACTTATTCAATGCAAAAGCACCACTGAAATTCAGTTTTTTAAGTTCAATAAAAGCGTGTGTTGATCCGCAAAGGAAACATTTCAATCCTTTTTTTCTAGCCTCACAAACCGGAAGTTCTGACAGAATTTTTTGATCATCCACAAAAAATAAAATCAACAAGATCAAAATTGATAGAACTGCGGAGACTTGCCTTACAATTAGGATTGCGTTTTTGAGCTCTTGGTTTTTGTGGATAGTTTTTTTTGGGCTCATTTAAATTCTGAATAATTGATAAACCTTTCCCCATCGAAAAGGTAAAGGCCAGTTTCTCTTGTCCCAACCCAAATTTTTCCAGTTTTATCTTCCAAAATTGTCCAAATGTCACGACTTATCAAGCCTTTTTTAAAATTGGTAATTGATTTTCCATCATATCTGGAAAGGCCATCAGCTCCACCAAACCAAATGTTTCCATTTCTGTCTTCTATGATTCGAGTAACGTTGTTCAAACCATCTTTTTTCGAAAAGCTTGTAAAAGATTTACCGTCATACCGATAGGCTCCGCCCCAATTACTAAACCAAATATTCCCATTTCTATCTTGCAACTGAGGCCAGCCCCAATTATGCGCTTTAGGTTTTGGTCCATTTTGATATAAGTTCTCTAGTTTGAGCTTGGTTACAGATTTACCATCGTAACGGTACACACCTTCGTTAGTTCGTCCTCCAAACCAGATGTTGCCTTCTTTATCTTGTAAAATACGTTCCACCTTGTCATTGTCTGTCAGAAAGCCATTTGCAGACTCATCAATTTTAAATGGAGTAAAGGTTTTGCTGTCATAAATATAAACACCATCGATTGTTACAAACCATAGTTTTCCGTTCTTTGACTGCATCATATTGTACACCCAGTGTGAGTTGCGATATTGGGGATTCTGATTGGGGGCTAGGTTTTTCGGTAGCGGAATTTTGATTTCAGTAAATGTTTTACCATCTTTCCCGAGCTTTGTCGAAGGATCGTAAAGGCAAAGTCCTTCTCCAGTACCAATCCAAATTTTACCGTCTTTATCCTCTAAAATGGAATAGATATTATTACTGTTCAGTCCATCGGCGACTAAAAACCTGCTAAAGGATTTTCCGTCATATTTGTAAAGTCCATTTTCTGTAGTTCCAAACCAAAGATTGCCCGCTTTGTCCTGCATAGCACATTGAACGTTGCCATACTTAGGTGAACCGATGGTTTTGATAAGTTTTGGATGTTCCTTTTCTTTTGGTAGCTTTTTTTTAATTGGTTCGTTGCAAGAAGTCCATAAAAGAAGTATGGCAAGGAATGTTAAAACTTGTATTTGAAATGAAATTTTTTTCATTGTTCAATTGTGTTTGAAGTTTTGTTGAGTGTTTCCAATTTGAGTATCGCTCTGCAATGACTGCTAATTGTAAAAGATTTGCGAGCTAACATTAGAATTTTACCCAAAAACCTCAAAATCCACTCCATCAAAACTCGCGAAAACCATCGTTGGATAAGAATCCTGATGGAACATATTTCCCTCAGAGTCAATTCCAATCGCGCCGGCAAATCCGTCAATTTCTTTCAATTCTTCGAAGGTTCTGTCGAATGCGTTTTCTATTGTAAGTCCGTCTGTAACTCGTGTGACAATCTTTGCTGAGGTCGCATTGCTCACAATATCTTCGCCAACGCCAGTGCAACTCACCGCACAAAATTGGTTGGCGTAATTTCCTGCAACAGTCGCAGAATCCGAGATTCTTCCCGGGATTTCGAACCCTTTTCCGCCAGTGGAAGTGGCAACGGCTAGTTTTCCTTTTTTGTCAATCGCAACAGCGCCAACAGTTCCTTTGCCACCTGTTTTCAATTTCTCTTCATATTCTTTTCTGCGTTGAGGAATTTCGGTGGAGAAATCTTCAAAACCGAATTGGGTGGCGTATTGTTTGGCGCCGTTTCCGCCAAGAACGCGGTCGTCTTCTTTCATCAATTCCTTCGCTACGAAAATCGGATTTTTGACATCCTGAATATTGATTACGCCACTCATTTTCTGCGTTTCGCCATCCATAATCGCCGCGCTCATTCTAATGATTCCGTCACTTTGGATTTGCGAACCAATCCCGGCATTGTAAAGATCATCATCTTCCAAAAGTGAAACCGCATAAGCAACGGTGTCAAAAGCCGAATTACTTTGAAGAAAATCATAGGACTTTTTCGCAATGGCTTTCAGTGAATTTTGTTTTGCCAATTTCACTTCGTTGCTTTGGTTGCTTTCGGAGAAGAACCCGCCGTGGATTATTATTTTCATAAATGGAATTTTAGTTTTTTATGTCTTCCCTTCGACAAGCTCAGGATAAACTTCACCTCAGACTGACAAAATATTTTTTTTAAATGTCTTCCCTTCGTCAGGCTCAGGATAAACTTCACCTCAGACTGACAATCTTAAATTCTAAACTGTAATTATGATTTGTCACAATGAGCGGAGTCGAAGTGTTTTAATCGCTCGTATAATTACTCGGAATGACCTGTGGAATTGGGTTGTACTGAGAATTGACGATATTCATTTCTCTGGATTTCAAATCGAAAGTATCATTCATAGAAAGTACATCCACGACCAAATTTTTAATGGAAATCGGTTGTCCGAGATCTACGTTCGTCAGGTTTGTATCTTTGATTTGAAGTCCATCCACGATGATGACAAGTCCTGAACCGATTGCGGTCATTTTATCATCTTCAATAAACAATCCAGTGTCTTCACCCAAACCAATTCCCAAAGTTCTCGGATTGCTTACAACCGCTTGGAACAACCTTCCGATTCTCCCTCGCTGTACAAAATGCGTGTCGATCACCACATTTTCTATGAACCCTAAACCTTGTGTTGTTTTGATTTCGCCTTTCAATAGTGCTTCGGAACTTGAACCTTGGTAGATCATATTTTCAGAAGCTGCGGCAGCTCCGGCAGAAGTTCCTGCGTAGATAAAATCTTCGGTTTGATATTTAGTCAAGATGGCATCGTGGAATCTCGTTCCGCCAAGAATCGAGGTTAAACGCAGTTGGTCACCACCTGTGAACATCACAACATCTGCCGCATTTGCTCTAGCAACTATTGCGTCACTATTTGCTTGTTCACGGTTTTGAATGTCGAGGATGTTGCAGGTTTTAATTCCGAGATATTCGAATGCTTTTTTGTATTCTGGCCCAACTATGTCCGGGATTTGAGAGGCTGTCGTAATGACTTCGATGACGGAATCTTCTTTGGATTTAGATTCATCGATGATTTTTCTGAGGATACCTCGTTCAAAAAAGTTGAGATTTTTTTCGACGTTTTGGTCAAAACTGGTCTCTGTAAAACTACCTTTGTTTACAGCGCCACCAATGATGACAAGTTTTCCTTTTGATTTCATAGTTAACAAAAATAATAAATCATATCAAGATAGACGTCATTTTTTAGCGGTAAAAATTAGGGCAAGTCATTTAAAGTTTTAATTATTAAAGACTTATTTGTGGAAAATGATGGTTTTAAATTAATAAATCGTTAATTATTATGAATATTCGATAAAGATTCTGTTTTATAGTAAAATAATTATTTGTGATTTTTCTTTATTTCCGAGCTTTTCTATTATCTTTGATAAAATAGAATTTAGGAACGACTTTGGTTAGCGTTTTTGAATCGCTTTTGAATATTCAATTATAAAGTTTCAAAGCGTTGATTTTAAGTTCAATATCAAAAATCTATTCTCTAACAACTACTTTTAAATATGAAAATCGAAAAAATACAAGTTCTCAGGGGTCCGAATATCTGGAGCATTACAAGAAAAAAATTAATTCAAATGCGTTTGGATCTGGAAGAAACAGAACATTTCCCGACCAACAAAATAGACGGTTTCCGAGAAAGGATTGAAAAACTTTTGCCGTCGCTTATTTCCCACAGATGCTCGGAAGGTTGCGAAGGTGGATTCTTCAAAAGAGTAGAAATGGGAACCTGGATGGGACACGTGATAGAACATATTGCGCTGGAAATTCAGACTTTGGCCGGGATGGATGTTGGATTTGGAAGAACCAGAGAAACCAAAACGCCGGGCGTTTACAACGTGGTTTTCAATTACAAAGAAGAGCAAGCTGGGATTTTTGCAGCGGAAGAAGCCGTGAGAATTGCAGAATGTCTGATGTCTGCAGAAGAATATGATATTGAGAAATGCATTCATAACCTAAAGGAACTTCGCGAAAGTGAACGATTAGGACCATCCACTGGAAGCATCGTGGAAGAAGCAGTTTCGAGAAGAATTCCTTGGATCAGATTGGGGAAAAATTCTTTGGTACAGCTTGGTTATGGAATCAATCAACAGAGATTTCAGGCGACAATTACTGGTAACACAAGTAGCATAGCTGTAGATATTGCTTGCAACAAAGAACTGACAAAAAAAATGTTGGAAGATGCAGCAATTCCTGTTCCCTCCGGAAGTTTGGTGGTGGATGAGGAAGGTTTGGATCTTGCAATCAGAAAAATAGGTTATCCAATTGTGATCAAACCGTTGGATGGGAATCACGGGAAAGGGGCTTCCATCAATGTGAATGATTACGAAACGGCTGTAGTTGGGCTGACGCACGCTCAACAATATTCCAGAAAAGTGATTGTCGAAAAGTACATTACTGGTTTCGATTTCCGAGTTTTGGTCATTAATCATAAAATGGTGGCGGCTGCGAGAAGAGTTCCAGCTCACGTAGTTGGAGACGGCGAACTGAGCATCCAAGAACTCATTAATAAAGAAAATACAGACCCAAGAAGAGGTTACGGACACGAAAATGTCTTGACCGAAATTGATGTCGATAAAGACACCAACGAACTTCTTGAAAAATTAAATTACACTTTAGAAACGATTCCTCAAAAAGGCGAATTAGTTTATCTAAAATCTACTGCGAATCTATCAACTGGAGGAACGTCAATCGATGTGACAGATATGATCCACCCAGAGAATGTTCAGATGGCGGAACGAGTTTCCAGAATCATCGGACTGGATGTGTGCGGGATCGATATTATGGCAGAAAATCTGACGCAACCATTGAAAGAAAGTGGAGGCGCAATCTTGGAAGTCAACGCAGCGCCAGGTTTCAGGATGCACCTTGCGCCAAGTGAAGGTTTGCCAAGAAACGTTGCAGCGCCGGTGGTAGATATGCTTTATCCGCCAGGAAAAGAATTCAGAATCCCAATCATTGCTTTGACGGGAACTAATGGAAAAACTACGACAACAAGAATCCTTGCACATATTGTAAAAAACAATGGAAAAAGAGTAGGATTTACGACATCTGACGGAATTTACATCCAAAATACATTGCTTCAAAAAGGCGATACAACTGGACCTCAATCTGCCGAATTTATCTTGAAAGATCCAACAGTGGAATTTGCTGTTTTGGAAACGGCGAGAGGTGGCATCTTGAGATCTGGACTTGGTTTCGGAACTTGCGATATTGGGGTTTTGACAAATATTAAAGAAGACCATTTGGGCATCAGTGATATTCACAATTTGAAAGATCTTACGAAAGTAAAGCGTGTGGTTTTGGACAGTGTGAAGAAAGATGGTTGGTGCGTTCTGAATGCTGACGACGAATATTCTATGAGATTGGTTGATGATTTAAAATCAAAAATTGCATTATTCAGTCTGGATGAGAACAATCCGCACATCAAACGATTTGCGAAAGAAGGCAAAATCACTTGCGTTTACGAAGAAGGTTTTGTGACCATCAAAAAAGGCGAGTGGAAGATCCGAATCGAAAGGGTGAAAAATATTCCAATCACGATGGAAGGGAAAGCAAAGTTTATGATTGCCAACGTTTTGGCGGCATCATTGGCGGCTTACGTTTACGGCTTCGAAATTCCAAATATTGCTTTGGCTTTGACGACCTTTATCCCAAGTGCACAACTGACACCTGGAAGACTGAATATCTTCAACTTCAAAAATTTCAAAGTAATGATCGATTTTGCGCATAATCCAGCGGGTTATGAGGCGATTGAGGATTTCTTGAAAAGTGTGGAAGCTAACAAGAAAATCGGAATCATCTCCGGCGTTGGCGACAGAAGAGACAATGACATCCGCGAAATTGGAAAAATTGCCGGAAGAATGTTTGACCACATCATCATCAGAAACGAAAAACATTTGAGAGGAAGACCAGAAGAGGAAATCAACGGCTTGATCATCGAAGGTATCCAAGAAGCAAATAGAAACATCAGTTACGAATGCATTCCGAAAGAAATTGACGCTTTGAAGCACGCAATGAGTTTGGCGGAAGAAGGTACTTTCATCACAGCTCTCAGCGACGTTATCAACAACGCGATCGAACTGGTTCAGGAATATCAGAACAAGGAAGTTCAAGACGAAGGACAATATTAAAATTTAAAATATCAATACGAAACCGCTCTATTTCAAGGGCGGTTTTTTTATGTTTTGAAATGAATTAATCCTTAAATTACAACCAATTTTTTAAGCTTTAAATTAAAATTAATGCAATACATTAAAATAATAACCACAGTTCTTGCTTTAAGTTCTTCGGTGGTATTTTCTCAAAATTATAAGACCTCGACAACTGCAAAAGAGGGGAAAGAATTTCCTAAAATTAATACAGAAGGAAAAGCTGTGTTTCAAGTCTATTTTCCCGAAGCAAAGTCAGTGATTTTGGAAGGTGGAGATGGAATGCAAAATTTGAAAACGACCACTTCAAAAATAAATGATGGCTCTTGGAAGATCTCAACTTCGCCTTTGGAAATTGGATTTCATTATTATTGGTTTAATGTAGATGGCAAACGCACAAATGACCCAAATACAGAACTTTACTTCGGTTACGGTCAGCCAACAAGTGGGATTGAAATTCCTTCCGGCGAAGATTTCTTCTTTGAAAAAAATGTGAAGCACGGGAAGATTGTGGATGATAGTTTTGATTCCAGGGTCACTAAAGGAAAACGAAACTTCAAAGTATATTTACCACCAAATTATGGAGCGAAGACATTCCCAGTTTTATATCTCTATCACGGCACTGGCGAAGATATTACAGGTTGGGAAAAGCAAGGTTACATCAAAAATATTTTGGATAATCTTTTCGCAGACAAGAAAGCAACGGAAATGATTATCGTAATGGATTATGGCGTTGCACTGACTCCTGAACAAGAAAAACTGCCAGACGATTTTCCAAGAACTGTAGTTTCTACAAAAAATATGGACAAAATTGTAGTTCAGGAATTGATGCCTTACATCGAAAAAAAATATAAAACGAACGGACAAAAAGCCATCGCTGGACTGTCGCGCGGAAGTTATCAGGCTATGTATATTGGTGCCAATCATCCTGAATTGTTTTCGGCCATTGGTTCTTTTAGCCCCGTAATTTATGAAGGAACGGAATCGCAACCTTTCAAAGAATTGCCGATTGAAAAATTATTGAAGGCGAAACAAAAGCCATTTCTCTTCCTTGGAATCGGTGAAAAAGAAGACAAGCGTTTCTTTGAATATAATGATTTGCTGACCACATTTTTGAGTCAAAACAAATATCCATATTTACTATATAAATCCGCTGGAACTTACCATGAATGGCTGACTTGGCGACGTTGTCTTTATCAGTTTGTACCGAAATTATTTAAATAAAATCAGATAAAAACGCTCTTCATATAAGGCGGTTTCGTTTTAAAATGGATAATCCTCAAATTCACCTTCTTCGAAAATGCCTGTAGCAACATTACTTGGTTTTGCGGTCGTTGTCGGCAAAACGGTTGGATTGGAAGGGTATGTTCCATTTTCGTATATCAATTCTTTCCATTCTTCTCTATCCTTGATGTAAAGGACGTTCCAGCCATTCTTTGTGTCAGGGTTTGCATAAACGGGCGGTCTTGTCACTGTGAATTTTGTAATTGGTTTCAAATCATTATCGAACAGGATCATAGAGCAACCACCAGTGCCACAGAAATAAGGCGTAGAGAATATCACGAACACTTCTTTTTTTCCATCGGCATTCAGGTCGATTTGTTGGTAGCGGAATTTTCGATCGCTTACCTCGATGGCTTGCAGGTCTTCAGGCGACAAATAATCATTGGTGATGTAGTTGGCGATTCTTTTTGCAATATCATCATTGTTGGTGCTTTCCATATTTGGAGTTGCGGTTACACTGTCACTGTCATTCGTTGAGAGTTTCTTGATTTCTTCTATTGGATTTTTTTCTACTTTGTTGCAACTGAATAATGACAAAGATGCCAAAACCAGCAATTGGATTATGATACTGTTTTTCATAAAGGATATTTATTTCTCGAATTTACATCATCTATACAATATCCGTAAGTTCTGATATCATATAATTGTTAATTATTATCAAGAATGAAACCGCTCTAGTTTTATTTCTAGTTATTTAAGTTTTGAAAAAAGTATTGCAACTTCCTGATGTTTCTCCAGAGGAACAATTGTGAATACATAGCTGTCCGAATCGATATCCAAAATTTCCAAAGAATAGCCGATTGATTTCAGTTCATTATCATTGATGAGATTGAGAATGTCAAATGTTTCGCTGTCATCATATTTGAGGTCGTTTGATATTGTTGTATAATTTTTAGCTTCCAAAATAGCGTTGATAGCAAACCGAATTTCATCTTCACCTTCCTTCCAATCGACTTCAGCCATTTGGTTTTCATCCCGCATTGTATCTACCAAAACGAACTTCTGTGTCAGCGCAACATCGGCTGGATAAGTCAGTCCGCGCTCTGACAAGATGAATTCATTATCATCGTCATAAAAAGATTTTGGGTCTTCGAAAGCTTGTTTCAACTTGAGTTTCAAGTCGTTTTGTAAAACTTCAGAAACTGCGATTTGATTCACGGTTTCTTCGTACAATGCAAAATCAGGTTTTGTATTGTCAGTCAAAGATTGATTATTTGCGTTGGACGTCGTTTCGTCTTTGCTTTTTTGTCCGAATAGGTTTAAGAAGAATCCCATATCAGTATTTTTTAATTTGTTATTAAGGTTGACCACTTATTCTAATTTCTGCTTTAATAGTACTTCTTATAGCTTGTGATAAATTTTAGATTATAATTGAAACGTTCCATTAATAAGATCTCTTAGAAAAACAAAAGCTAGCATAATTACAAGATAAATAATAGGCAATAAACTAACAAAACACCAAAGTAATTTATAAGCAAGTTTTTTTTCTTTTGACAAAATAATGACAACATTTATTAGTCCTAAAGCAAATGATGCACCCCAAAGAAAATAAACTGCTAATACGCCTGTAGAATAAATGTACCTTAAATCAGAGTATCTGTAATATCTCGTAAGATCAGAGATTAAAAAAGCCAAAAACGGTAAAAAACATATTAATATTGCAATATTTTGATACTTGATAAATCTTTTCATAGTGATGGATAATGGATGTTACTTCTCCGCTCTCCTCGTATAATACCTCACCAGCACCGCAACTGCAAACAAAAAAGTAACCGCATACAGAACAGACAAAGCCGGCTTCTCTACGGTCATTGTGTTGAAATCAATTTGCTTGTACAAGGCGGAACCAACAATAATGGCTACGATACCCATCGTGAACACTGGTGCTTTGCTCTTTTCCATAGTTTTTTAATTTGAATTTTGTGTTTCAAATATACAATTAATAGTGATGTCCGGGAATAGTTGAAAGAATGGTAATTCGTTAATAATCCTTAGATAAAATCTTTCTATCATCAACATTTCTTTTTAGAATCTAGGTTGTGGGATTTAATTTTATTGATTTTATAGTTTTGTATTATTAAAATTAAAACAATGATAAAAGGATTGTATGAGACTCATATTCAGGTGAGCGATTTGAAAAATGCCGTTGAATTTTACACTCAGATTCTGGGTTTGGAACTTGCTCATTTTGATGACACGCGTCCGATTGCCTTTTTGTGGATTGGCAAAAATAAGGAAGCGATGTTGGGATTGTGGGAGCAAAAGGAGAATCTCCAGACCAGACATTTTGCGTTTACGGCAGATAAGGAAGATATTTTAAACCGAGCCGTCGATTTTTTGAAAAACAAAGAGCTGAAACCATACAACTTCCTGAAAGATGGCATAGATCAGCCAATGGTATTTGCGTGGATGCCTGCTTTGGCTGTTTACTTCAATGATCCCGACGGAAATCAGCTGGAGTTTATTTCAATTTTGGAAGGAAAAAGCAAACCAGAATTAGGAGTCTTGTCTTACGAAGATTGGCTTGTGAAAAAAAATCTGTAGTTGAGCAAATCATTTCGATTTGATTTCTAGCAATCTTTTATTGGTTTTGTCAAAAGTCAGCGTCTTATTCGTACCACCGTAGAAGAGGGTAATGGCGATGGTGCTGTCGGTTTCCTTTCCGAGTACGATATTCTTGGCTTGGCTGATTCTCAATTCTGGTCGCAACTGCGCATCAAATTTCACATTGATGGGTTCCTTTTTCAGTCGCTCGATGTCCATTTCGGTGGTCTTGTAAATCACTTGCTCCAGCAATCCCTGTTTCTCTATTATTTCTATCCAAGGGTGAACCATCACGCCGTAACCTACAATTTGAGCGCGGTATTTTTCGTTCAAATCCTTTTTCAAGTGCAGTCCGGCTGAGGTCATAGAGAGCATCAGGCTGTAGAGTGGAAGTCCCATCATCAGCACGCTACCAAAAACGGCTAAAACCATCAAGCCCAAAAATACTTTGGCAATCAGCTTTTTCCAATAGACTACAATCACAAACAGACTTGTCAACAGCCAACTCCAAAACAGAATAATATCACTGTGATAGCCCGCCAGACTCATCTGGAATTTGAAAAACAGCACACAATCTGCCACAAGCAAGACCGAGAGGAGGATGAAGAGGTAAAGACTTATTTTCATTTTAAGGATGAATGAATTGATATAACTAATGTAAGCAAAATCAATAATTATCACAACCATCTATTTCTCCTCGTTGGTGCTCTGCCTATTACTATTTCATCAACAATTGATATTTTAATTGAGCCTCATTATCTTCCGGCTCTTTTTCAAGGTATAACTTTAGATATTCAAGCGCTTGTTTTTTTTGACCTGAAACCCTGTATGCCTCACTGATGTAATAATATCCATTGGTTGAGTTGGGGAAAAAGTGAAGATTTAACTTAAATAAATCGATTGCCTGATTCGTCTTTTTTTCGAACAAGAACTTATAGCCATATCTTTCAATCAGATTTTCTCTTAATGAATATTTCTTTGAATTTTGCTCTATTTCGTTAATACCAGCTTCGTAACCTTTATTGTACACAGTCTTGATGATATCTTTAGTATAAAAGAAATTATCAATGGATTGAGATGAACCCACCAATTGTTTTTTAATCAGATTGCTCGCTTCCCAATAATTTTCGACTTCTCCATTGGTTAGAATGACAGCAGTGTAGCTCAAATCCGGATAAATCATTATTTCACTGGCAACGCCATCGTGTCCGCCGGTATGTCCAAAAATACGATGCCCATTGACTATGGTTTCTTCAAATCCATAACCGTACATTCCTTCTCTGAACTTCACTTTTCCCGATGTACAAAGCGTTGTATTTTCTTTACTGAGTAAAATGTTGTTTTGTAAAGCATTAGCAAAATTCAACAAATCATCGGCTGTCGAATAGCCACCACCAGCAGGCGTTCCTTTTGTGGGATTCAAAAAAGTGTTATTTTTCCATTGCCCCGGTTCTTCCAATGACATGGTGTAGCCGGTCGCCAAATTTGAAATGGCATTATCCAATTCGTAAGCATCCGTATTAATCATTTTTGCAGGTCGATAGATGTGTTCTTTGACGTAATCAAAATAATTCTGACCCGACAATTTTTCAATAATCAATCCTAAAACCATAAATCCAGAATTGCTGTAGTAGAAGTCACTACCCGGCGCAAAAGCCAGCTTTTTATCTACAAACAATGGAAGGTAATCAGAAACTGTTTTGAATTTTTCTTTTGCAAGCTTATCATATTCCTCCCAAAAACTGAACATTCCGGAAGTGTGCGTCAATAATTGATGGATGGTCACCGAGTCGGCAACTGTTTTATTGGAATAATCTGTAAGATGTTTTCCTACTTTATCCTGAAGCGAAATTTTCCCGGATTCCACCAATTGCATAATAGCGATTGCGGTGAACATCTTGTTGATAGAAGCTAAGTTGAACTTCGTGTCCGGCTTATTTTTTACACGGTCTGGCAAATTGGAAAAGCCAAATGTTTCTCTGTAAATTGGTTTGCCATCTTTTGCAATGAGAACAACTCCGCTTAGGTTATTTTCTTTTTCAAGGTTTTTTAAGTGGGTCTTTATCGGGTCAACGATGCTTTTCAGATTTTGGGATTGAATTGCAACAGGTTGCAAAAGAGCTATCAAGAAAATAGCGGTGATAAAATAGATTTGACGGATGGTCATTAGGATTAATTTATGATTAAGCAACAAAACTACTTTAAGCCAAAAAGTAAAAATTGTACAATTGTAAACCCATCTATAAAAACAGCCAGTGAATTTGCTTTTTTTCCAGCGCAGTCGTTTTTTCAAAGAAAACCTTGGGCGAAAACCCAGTCACGGATTTGAATTCCCTGATCATATGCGACTGGTCAAAATAATCCACACCATAAGCGATGTCTGTCAAGTTGTTTCTTGTGGTATTTGATGCGTATTTGTTTACCGCATTTCTAAATCTAAGTATCTTTTTGAATTGAGATGGTGTTTTGCAGATATGTCTGTCAAAGTGTTTGTTCAATGTGGTGCGCGAGATATGATTTTTTTTGCAGAGTTCTGTAATCGTTAAAGCGTCATTTTCATCACCCATCATTTCAGACAAAACCGTCTCAAGGAAATTGTGCTGAAATCCTTTTAATTTGGATAACCAATACTTTTCAACAGCGTCTATCTTTTCGGTATCATTTTGCAAAGAAAGAATGTCGATCATCGTTTCTCTGTAATCTTCAAAAGGCGAAAATTCAGAAAAGCTGGAGCTATTGTAATGGTTTAAGTTCTGCTCCAAAAATGAATTAATCGCCAATGGTTTGAAATAGATCGTGATCTCGTTTATCTTCCCTTCGTATTGCACATACACCGGCTTATTGAAATCAGATACCAAATTGGTTTCCACCTCGTTGTCATCGCATTGTCCGATGGTTAATTGATTTCCCTTAGTAATCGATTTTGATTTTTCACTGCTTGAAACAATTGTAAAAATAGAGGGGAAAGTGATGTATTTGGCAGGTTCTTCTTCAGCGGTATGGGTGAGGATGTAAATACTTTCTATGTATTTTTTAAGCAAAGGATGGGAAGGGGAAAAGACTTTTATTTTCATAGGATTTAATTGGGAGTTGTAGCCCAACTAACTTGTCGTTTTATTCAGTTATTGTTAAGTCTTTATACATAATATAAGTATCAACAAGTCCCAATGTTTTATGCCTAAAAGCCTTTGGAGTTGTGCCAATAATATCAAACCCAAATTTCTGCCACAACTTTACCGCACCTTCATTGGTGCTTACTACGATATTGAATTGTACTCCTAAAAATCCCTTGTCTTTGGCAAATCTTAGGGAGTGTTCACAAAGTAATTTTCCTGTGCCACGTCCGTGAAATTTTGGATTTACCATATAACCGCAATTTGCAATGTGGTTTCCCAGATCAATTTGGTTGGACTTGATAAAGTAAGTTCCCAATATCTCACCATTATCATCTACCGCACAAAAGTGTCCATATAGTCAGCAAACCAATGATGATGCAAAGCCTCCTTGGGTGTATTGGGGTCAAAAACATAAGTGTCCCCTGTAGAAATAACGTTTGTGAAGATGTCCCAAACTTTGTCGTAATCTTTTTGATCGTCTGCTTTTCTGATAGTCATTATAAATCCTTTGTTATTGATTTTGTCTTGTTGATGTTCGGTCGGAAAATTACCGCTAATGCCCAAATATATGATAAGATTAATTTTAAATCGCTGTTGCGAGGCTCTGGCTTGTATTCTCCAGCTCGTATCCTCTAGCAATTAATATTACTACAAGGGTTTTAAGTAGTGCACTAGCGCGATGCTCGCGGTAGCGGATTTAGCGTCTGCTATTTATATTATTAAGGATAAAATTCACTCTATTTTGAATAGTGTCTTGTGGAACTTCAATAAGTTGATAGTCATACTTTAAATACGTTTCTTTCATTTTTGTAAATGTAAATATTGCTTCTTCCCAAGTTTGCTTTCGTTCACTGTCTGTCTGATAAATTTCTTTCCAAGGCGGAAGAATAAAAACTTTTCTGTTGTAAAGTAAATTTTTACCGAGGCTATCCATTTCATTAGAAATACCAATTCCAATCATATCAGCATAACAAATTGTGTCTAAAATTCCACGGTCAAAAAAGTAAACTTCGGAGTCATTTTTAGGGACAGCGTTATAGCTTTCAGAGGCAGACTCTAACATCAAAGAGGCATAATGTGCTTTGTTTTTCCAAGGAAGTCCATCTCCATTATTGGCTACTTCTTGTTTAATGATTTCTCTGGCATTTTCAGGCACAATTTTGAATTTGTGTTTTGCTAATTCATTCAAAAGTGTTGTCTTGCCAACACCAGGTCCACCTGTAATAACGTAACAATTGTCCTTTCGTAATTTCATTTTTTTGTCGTGTCTGGTATGGTTGTGGCTGACGTTACGGGGCCTAGCGATGGCGGGCAAATCGAAGCCGAACCTTCAACTAAAATACAAAATTGAACCGAAGCACAAAAACATGAACTGATAACTTTCCGCTAGCTATTGCCAAACCCTTGTTGGTAGAAGTTTGTATTAATATTTTATCTTGTGATCCAATTCAATCGGGTTATTTTCTTGTGAAATATGATGTTGCATTTCTTTAACCTTTACAGAAATATCCATCGTTTTACCTTTTGGATCGGTGAATGTAACTGTTTTCCACCCTTTTGACAATATATCAAATGGGTCATTAAAATACGATCTTGCAAGTGTTTCATATTTTTTCCAATCGATTTTTACTGTTTTTGTGCGTGCATCAAAAATATTATTGCCTTTTTTGACCTCTATCAGATTAAATGAATAGTCATTGTTTGAATCCTGAATAGAAACAATCAACCCAGGCAAACCACTGAAGATATAAGGGCCATCAGAAAAAGGCAATTCTGTGGTAAACCAGGCGATCCAGGTTCTCCCGCCATAAGTAGTCTCTGCTTTTTGAGATTGATAGTTTCCAATGACTTTTTGTTCAGAACTTATGTTCCAATTCAATACGTCCTCAACTGGAAGAAGATAATCCGTTCCCAAATAAGTGATTACTTTTTCAATTCTTTTTTGAGCAAGATTCTTTTTGACATACAATTGGTTTTCAACACCCATCTTAAACCTTCCGTTTCCATTGTTCAACCTTACTGAATCTGATTTTCGGTCTAATGAATCTCTAAAAATCGACATATTATTTTTAAGATCCAAGATCATCTTTTCAGAATTCACCTCATCCGGATTTTCTGAATTCAGTTTGTATTTTGTTTCGTAGATAAAACTAAATTTTTGCGAGAAGCAAAAGGTAGAAATCCCAAGAAAAAAGATAATCAATTTCATTTGTGACGGGTGTTTGTTGAAGATGTCTGCTAACGGTTAGGGTTAGTCGATGTCGCGGGTTTGTAATCAGAGACTTTATCTTTATGTAGGAAATTATCCCCAATATCGCTTTATTTATTTTTTGTGAAAGTAATTTATTCTATCTTCAATATTTGATATCAAATTATAAGCGAAATCAAAATAGGTTTTAGAATTTTGTTCTGCAAATTCATTAAATAATTGGCTCTGAAAGGTAGGAATAAAATGTTTTTCAAAGTCAATTTCATCTATTTTGCCTGGTTCAGAAAAACTTCCAACATATGCTTTTGTTTTTTTAGGTAGTGTGTTTGTAATTTTAGTGGGATCCCCGTGAGAATAAGAATTTCTAATTAAGGGTCTTATTTTTGTGTCAAGAAAATTTCTTTCAGAATTATTTATTAATCCCAAATTTCTGCATTTCTCTATTGATTTATCAAAATTAAGTTTGATGTATTTTTTATTTGGCAGGTCATACAGAGAATTTAATCTTTCGAGTTCAACAGATTCAATTTTAACTTCATTATATATAAGCGCAATTTTCAATAATCTTTCTACCAAATAATTTGTTGCAGTTAAAGCAGGTACGTGAGATTCTACTATTAAGCTATTATTTATTTGATAAATTAAAGGTCTAAACTCTGCAAATAAAGTGCTGTCAAAATCAAAATATTTACTTTGTTTTTCAAAATTTTTTTTTGCTCTATCTTCTAGAAATTTTGAATATTCTTGTTTGCTCATTGCAATAATATAATGTTAAGATTAGTATGATAATAATGGCAGTCATTAAAAATAAAATGTAGCGGATTTATAATCCGAGACTTTAGCTTTATGTGGATGTGAAAGAACGGATTCCAAATCCACGCTATCGGGGTATTCTATTCTGTAGCTGGTGCGAGGCTCTGGCTCGTATCCTCTTGCAATTAATATAGCTTTGAAGATTTTAAGTAGTGCACGAGCGAGACGCTCGCGTCATCGTGGGTGAAAGCATGGATTGCAAATTCTTGCTATCGGGTAACAATTTTATAATTTTCATTTTCTAATACAACAGCAATATTTTTACTAAAAGATTTAGCATACCGTAATGCAATGTAAGAATCACTTAATGTATTACCAATTCCAATTGAAAAAGTTAAATTTGGATCAGCACTCCTTACAATTTTTAATAAGTGGCTTAAATTTATTTCAACGCTCTTAGATATGATTCCGTCAGCACCACTAAAAATGATTTCCTGATTTTCTTTTAAAAGATAAGATGAAATATTTTCTATGGCATTTTTCACCATCAAGTTTATTTCAAATAAATTTTTTTCATTATTGTTCAAAAAACTTTGTTCTATTTTCAAACCAATGTTATCACCATCTATATATATAAATTTCATTTTCTTCTTTTTTTTGCTTCTAAGAATGATTTAGCATGTTTTTTTGATACCTTTTTTAAATTAAGATTTCCTTTTGAATTATGATTAGTCCAAAAATCTCCAAAAAACTCTTGACCACTTATATTAAAATGAAGCATTAGTTCTGATGTTCCTTTTCTTATATTATCATCAGTAGGATTAAATTCGCTCTGTGAGTACAAATATATTAACTGGTTTGAGTCACTTTTTGAATCATAGATAAAAGCTTCCCCAAATGAATAATTTATGTAATTCATGGTCATAGATTTTATATTAATGCGTAAAAAAGATTGTCTAACAATCATTGCAATCTCCCCATCATATTTTTCATTTGTGGTGAAATCGCGAGAGCTATATGTTCCAAACCAAGTTCCATTAATATTTTCTTGGTATACGATGTGTTTTAACAGAGGTAACTTCCACCCAATGCTAATGTAAAATACCCAAAATGAAACAATTCCACTAATTAAACTTGGGATTTTAATTATACCTTCTTTAGTCAAAATATTTATGCCTAGTAATTTAAATATTAAAATTCCAATTACGGTTAAAATAACTGTGACTTTAAGAATTCTCTCTAATGTATTTTTTTTCATTTTTAGAAAAATTTTAGCCTCAAATAATTAAGTTCTGTAAATTATACAATATTATTTTTATTTATTTTATAGGAACTTTTTTATAATCTACCGAGTGTTTCTTTTTGCGTGAAAACAACCCTTATAGTACCTTTGTAACCCCTTTGGTTATAATATTCCCCTTCAAGAGTTTTTATGTTAAAGAAATATTTTATACCGCAGGTACCTAAATGATTATGAAGTTGGGTAATTAATGTATTTGGAGTATTTGTATAGATGTAAAATATTTCAAATATATTATTTTGATTTTCGACTATTTCCTCTGAAACGCTAAATGCCTGTGAGGTTTGATTATTATTGCCAATATCGCTGTAGTATGAATTAATTTTAATTTTAGAAGCATTTTGGTGTATTTCTAAAACACATTTCTTCTTGGTAAGTTGTCCTGTTATTGGATCAATGAATGATGATGTTAATTCCCCTTCATACCTTCCATTTAAATCTGGTATATCAATAAGCCATTTAAACACTGAAAATCTCCAAAGATATTTATCTATTAGAAATAGAATAAACGATAAAATGGAAATTGTTGAAAAAGGACCAACATAACCATAAATTATATTTAGGCTTTCATAACGTGAAATAAATTTCTCAATATATTGAGAAATAGGGCTAATTAAAAAAACTAAAATTAAAATAAGTATAATTAATCTTTCTGAATTGTAATATCTAAAGTTCATAAATTAAAATTCTAAGTAGTTCCAAAGTTGTATCATGTAGTTGTTCACATCTGTACGAGACCATTTTCTATTTCCTCTCCATAAATATAATAATTCGGATACCTCTCCCCATTCGTTGCATGTTTCTTCTTGTAGAGTTTGTGCATGTATGTATTTGATAGATTCTTTAAGTCTTTCTGTCCAATTGTTATGATTGTCAATTGTAGAATTAGGTACATTCCATATTAAGCACTCAATTAAAAATGATGTGATATTTTCACTAACTCTAATCCCATCATCTTTCATTTTATATCTTAATTTTCTATGCAATCTTGTTAATCTTTTAAATCTCCTTGAAGTATTATTGTTTTTATATATACCATTTTGAATGTGTTGTTTAGGATAATTAGTTACGTCAACTCCCTTGTCTGACCAGAACCTTGAACCTAGTATAAAATTTCCGTCTGTAGAATATCTTCTATGATTCCACGTTGGAACCACATCTGTTTCTATTCTATAAGTATTTTCTTTTATAGTAATACATTTATCATTGCGTATTACCTCACTTCTTCCAAATTTATTTACCAAAGCATTTTCAACATCGTTTTTAAATTCGGCAAATGTATATTCGGTAGGTACTATTCCAAAATCATCTTTTGTTTTGTCTGCTGGTAGGTTGTAATAGAATCCTCCTGTATAGCGGACGTTTATGTCAATATCACTATTGAGACGGACATTTGTATTGTTAGCGTATGATCCTTGTCCAAAAACTTCTATTGATTTCTTTTTTAGCTTTTCATCTGAGCTGATGGCGTCTCGAACCATTCTTTCGGAGTTTTCTAGCTTAGTCTGTTCTGTTTCACTTGGTGGTCTTGTCCAGCTAGCTAATGTTTCTTCTGTAAATTTTGGCATATCCTTATTAGTTTTTTAATGTTGTTTCTTTTTATAATTTAGAAGATGTTAGTTTGTTAAAATTAAAAATTATTTCTGAAAAAAAAATAAATTAATATATAAGTTGTTGATTTTCATTTTAATGCAATTTGTGTTTAACATAATATTCATCAATTGATAAAAATAAAAAATATCCCGATGTCGCGGATCTGCAATCTGTGACAATCACTTCCCCTTCCCACAAAACACCTTAAAAAATCCTTCACCCACAGAATCAGGAATCACGAAAAACATCTCCGTTTCATCCTCATCTTTTTTCACATTTTGTAGTGATTTACCTTCTTTCGAATAGACATTGATTTGTATCGGGGCAATTTTCTTATCATCACAATCAAATTTCCACAAAGTAATTTGGTAGCCGTTGATCACCTTGGTTTCCAGAGAGTCTTCCGGCTCGTATTCCGTTTTGTCTGAGACCTCTTTAATCAAGGCGGTATTTTTAGTATGTGGCTTGTAGTAGTAAGCGACACCATCCGCTTCAAAGATCGGTTTCCAATCCTGAGCATAGCTGAGTGCGCATACAAGAAGAGATAGAAGCAAAAGAATTTTCTTCATCTGATGGTAATGGTATTAGTTTTTTAGTTTGACTCAAATTTACAAAATAGTCTGATATTCAATAAAATAATTTATCTAATTAACATAATATAAATAAAAAATATTCAATTAATATTAAAAATCAATTTAACATAATAAATTTTCAAAAAATAATCCATCAAAAAATACTTTTTGTGTTAATAAAATATTTATTTTAGAAACTCAAAATTTTATTAACAACCAAAAAATCACAAACGATGGCAGAAAGTAAAAACAACATCATCACACACGGCCTTAGCGGTAAAGTAGGAGACCTTATCGTATTCAGCCAAAGAAACGGCAAAACCTTTGTCTCCAGAGCGCCAAGAAAAAAAACAAAAGAAGACACAGAGAATCAGAAAGCACATCAGCGCAAGTTCCAAAAAGCAACCCTTTACGCCAAATCGGTGATCAGCGACCCAGTCCAAAACGAAATTTACTCTGCAGGAGCAGACACTTCCAAAGGGATGAGTACCTACAACGTTGCCGTAGCAGACCTTCTCAATGCGCCTGATATAGAATCTATAGACTTGTCAGCGTATCAGGGTAATATAGGAGATATTATCAAGATCATTGTATTGGACGACTTTGCAGTCAAAGCGGTAACGGTTAAGATAGAAAATGCAGACGGCAGTCTTGTAGAAGAGGGCTCGGCAACAGATGCAGGCTTCGAATGGATCTACACCACAACATCAAAAAACACAGATCTTGCAGGCGACAAGATCACAATCAAAGCATCCGACAATCCTGCCAATTTGACAGAAATGACCCAAACACTCTAAAAGACAAAAATAACCCGAGGGTATAGAAAGAGTATACCGAGTGTATACCGATAGCACCTAAAAACGAACTGTCAAAATGACAAAAGCCACCCAATCCGGATGGCTTTTTTAATGGTCTCCTTTGCTGAATCATCTGTTGCTCAAAGAAGATTAGTTAACCGTTCAATTCAACTACTGGTAGTCATTATTGCAAAACACATTGAAAAAGCCTTCTCCCACAGTATCCGGGATAGCGTATGCCATTTCTACGACGTGTTTGCTTTGCTGTAAACTAGCCAGGAAACTGTCTTCTTTTGAGTACACATTCCTTTGTAGCAGACCTGCTTTTTTATTTTCACAGTCAAATTTCCATAAGGTCAGTGTGTAGCCATCAATGATTTTCAATCCCGTAGAAGTTTTGGGATAGTACTCCGTTTTACTTGATATCACTTTTATCCAAGCCGTATTTTCTGTGTTGGGCTTGTAGTAAAAGGTATCAGTATTGGTTTCAAAATTATATTTCCAGTCCTGCGCACAGCTGAATGAAAATATGAAAAGACCTGAAGCTAATAAAAGTTTGTTCATTTGGTAGTTTTCAATTGGTTATTAATTTAGTTTGCTCAAATTTACAAAATATACTGATAATCAAGCAATTGATTTAATAATTTAATATTAGGTTGATCAATAATTCCAAATTAAATCCAAAAAACCAGTTAACATAATATCATTTAAGCAAATCATTCATAAAAGACCGGGTTTGCATTAATGAAATATTTGCCCAACTAATTAAAATGACAAAAGCCACCCAATCCGGATGGCCTTTGCTATAAAAATTGAAGATCTATCTCATTGTCAGGCTGAGGCTCTCGAAGTGCACTCAAACTCTCAAACCCTCCAACTCAAATTAAACCCTCTCATTCTTAATCTCATCCACAATCTCTGGATTCAACAAAGTCGAGATATCCCCAAAACTGTTGAAGTCGCCCTCAGCAATCTTTCTCAGAATTCTTCTCATAATCTTCCCAGATCTCGTCTTCGGCAATCCAGATACAAATTGGATCTTGTCCAGCTTCGCAATCGGCCCGATCTGCTCAGAGATCAGCTGGTTGATTTCCTTCGCAAGGTTCTCTCGGTTTCTTTCCGCACCTGCATCTTTCAGGATCACAAAGCCATAGAGTGCATTACCTTTCACATCGTGCGGATAACCCACGATCGCAGACTCCGCCACCGCTGGATGCTCATTGATGCTATCCTCGATAGGCGCCGTTCCCAGATTGTGCCCGGAAACGATGATCACATCATCCACACGCCCCGTGATTCGGTAGTAGCCAACCTCGTCCCTCAAAGCCCCATCACCCGTGAAATATTTTCCAGGGAAAGCCGAGAAGTAAGTCTCCTTGTATCGCTGATGGTCACCCCAAATTGTTCTTGCGATCCCCGGCCAAGGAAAACGGATGCAAAGATTCCCATCCACTTGGTTTCCGGTAATCTCATTGCGCTTCTCGTCCATCAACACCGGCTGAATGCCTGGCAACGGAAGGGTAGCGTATGTTGGTTTGGTAGGCGTTACAAAAGGGATCGGCGAAATCATAATTCCGCCTGTTTCCGTTTGCCACCAGGTATCGACAATCGGGCATTTCTTTTTCCCAACGTGATCGTTATACCAATGCCAAGCCTCATCGTTGATAGGTTCGCCCACAGAGCCAATGACTTTCAGCGAACTCAGATCGTGCTTCTCCACCCATTCCACGCTTTCCTTCGCCAAAGAACGAATCGCCGTAGGAGCCGTATAGAACTGAGTCACTTTATGTTTCTCGATCACTTCCCAGAATCGCCCAGCATCAGGGAAAGTCGGCACCCCTTCGAAGATGACAGTCGTTGCACCATTTAGAAG